>Ga0075125_10000029_pt1 | contig 47068 bp, 42 predicted proteins | sample AntAceMetag02UKN_FD_69810 | JGI IMG/M metagenome (GOLD analysis project Ga0075125, IMG submission 69810) | Saline lake microbial communities from Ace Lake, Antarctica - Antarctic Ace Lake Metagenome 02UKN | ecosystem: Environmental > Aquatic > Non-marine Saline and Alkaline > Saline | place... | reverse complement strand
ACTAAATTAATCACTCCTTTTGTATTATTATACCACAATTAAAGGATACTAGAGATTATTTAAAGGAAAAAAGAATGACAATTCTTTTAAAGAATTGTCATTATTAATTAATTATTTCTTGCGACCTTTAGCCTTAGCTTTAAGTTTTTTTGTAACACTTGGTTTTTCGTAATACTCTTTTTTACGGGCTTGAGCTAATGTTCCAGCGCGTGATACATCGCGTTTAAAACGACGAAGTACATCTTCGATAGATTCGTTTTCTCTTACTACTGTTTTAGCCATTGCTTTCACCCCATTTCTTTACCAGTGATATTATACTAAATTATATCGGTTTTGTAAACTTATTTTTTTTGAAGATTGTTTTATTTTCTTCTTTAATGTGATAAAATGATTATAAATATATAGAATATTAAAATAAAAGGAAGATATACAAAAAAAGAGGTAAAAAACATGAGAGCTTTATTATTAATCTTTGGAAAAGAAATAAGTTTAACTGTTGCAATTTTAATTGTGGTTGGCTTTATTGTTGTTTTTATCATTATAGCAGCTTTAATTAATTCTGGTAAATATGCAAGCCGGTACAAAAGTTTCTATCGCAAGTTAGATAAAAAAATCAATAAGAAGTATAATGGTAATCTTTTAAATGAAGAAATAATTAATTCTTACGCAAAAGACCAAACTAACACTTTTAAATCCTTAAAAGCAAAAGGAAAAAGAAAAGTTAAAAAGTATTTAGATTATTATGTTAAAACTATTCCAGAACAAGTAATATTTAAAAGCTTTACTACTTCTGACAAAACAAAAAATCAAATAGTTATATTATTGTTAGATGATAGTGATAAAGTGTTGTATCGTTGGTATAAAAAGAGAAAAGCTAGTGGTATTATCAAAGCATCTAATAAGTATCAAATGTTGAATGCTTACCTTGGCTTTTTGTTTGAGTTACCACTAAATATTCATGAATCTGCGCCTTACCGCTTTGTAAATCATGATAATGATTATGTTTTAACTTATCAAATTGTAAAAAATCCAAAAAAAGGTAAAAGAAAAGTAAAGGAAAAAAAATTATCAAGAAAAGAATTAAAAGCACTTGCTAAGGTTGAAAAAACAAAAGAAAAGAAAGCAAGAAAAAGAAAAAAATAAAGATAAATAATCCAGCAAAAATTTGCTGGATTTTTTTATATTAATTTTAAATCTAGATCAAGGATTTTCTCCATCCATTTAATACGATAGTTTACTTCATCATAATCTCTTGTTTTAAAGAAACCTATAATTTCAGTTAGAGGAAAGTATTTAAATGGAATTATTACTTTATACAAATCTGTAAACAGCTCTTTCTCTAATGAATTGAATGTATAGTATTTTTTGAATGTTACAAGTTGATCTTTGAAGACATTTATATAGTAATCAATATATGATTCTTCAACCCATAACCCCTTTATTGTCTTTAGTTCTTGATATGCCAATTCATTAATTAGGTATGTGAGTACTTTCTCTCTACCAGCTAAATTAAAATCTATTACTCCTACTAAGTTGAATTCTTCATCTATCAAAACATTATCATCTTGTAAATCAGATTGAAAAACAGCGTATGGAAGATCATTGTATTTCTTCACTAAGCGTTTTCTTATTGTAAAAAAACTATTATATACTTTCTTTAAAACATTTAAATTGATATTGATATCATTTTTAAGTAAATTATATACTTTGTTTAAGTATTCTTCATATTTATCAATTGGACTTATATTGTCAAAATTTTGAAATAAACGATAAGGTCCATTAGTGTTATATTTTAGATTTTTTGTATGACTCGCTATTTCTCCAATATATTTCGGAATTTGGGTGATTTTCAGTTCTTCTATTTTTTTTACAGCATCTGGATTCTTTTTAAGCACTTCACTAACAGTTAAATTCCCTTTAAACTCTTCTACCCACAAACAGTAATTTCTTCCAAAAACATTATAATTATGAGCCAATCCATAACGTTGCGACTCTATATACTTAGGTGTTGGGTATCCTGTATTATTATAAATATTTATTAGTTTGTTTGTTTGATATATTCTACTCACTTTTGTAAAACTGTTAGAATGTAGTTTACCTACATATTTAGTCGAATTTGTTATTATTTCAAAATTAAATCTAATATCGTTTATATCTATTCTTTGACTTATTAACTTACAACTTGCTAATTTAGAATCTAGAAATTCTTCAAAAATAGGAATAATAATTAAGTTGACGTTATTTAAACTAAGAACAAGATTATCCCCTTTGTTCTCAGATATAGAAAAGCCTAGACTCTTGTGAGTCTGTATCGAAGCTTCATTCCACTTTCTTACTACTGAATGAATTGATTTATTTCCTTGTTCAAAGGCTTTTTTAATGGTCGCCTGAAGAACTTCTTTAGCATATCCTTTATGTCTATAATTTCTATGAGTTTCAAGTCCAGCTATATAAGCTACATTATTGCGTTTAACAAGTCTACACTGAGATAAAATATTTTGTGAATCATCTAGTAAGAGCGTGTAAAACTGAAAATTAGAATCTTTATTTAAAGATTCTAAATATTCATAATAATCACTTTTAATTTTAGCTTTTGCAATCTCTAGTTCTTCTTCGTTAAGTTTGTCTAGTGAATAACTTCTATCTTCTAAAAGAGAAGCGTTATACACGTCAAACCAATTACTTTTTTCTTGAGAAGTCAACTGTTCTATTTTTGTAGCATTCCAATATTCTAAATACATTTAACTTCTCCTAATTATTATTTGATTTTTCAACAAATACACATTTTTCTTAATTGTTCCAAGGAAATATCATATATTAAATTACTGACCAATTTCTGAAGCTGACATTAATTGAGTTTATTAATTAAGAACATATTTTTCTTGATGATAGACTATCCAATCATCAATTAACTCTTCAAACGTTTTACTAGAATAGTTTTCAAGGAGAGAATTGTCTTTCATAACTTCATAGAAAGCTTCTTCTGAACCACAAATATTTATTAAATATAAGACATAAGAAGACAATGGTATCCTCTGGTAATGATCTAAAGTAAGAACTGTATAATCCGGATAATAAGCAAGTTGAATGTCAATTATTTTCTGCCAATCATCTAAATATTCAAATGTTTCATTATAATAATAATCAAATTTATTTAACATACTTTGATCTAGATTATACTGATAATCTAGAAGCAAATAATTTGTTACTGATTCTTGAAAAAAAATTGAATAATTAGAATAGTAACAAGCAACCCATTCATACATGATTCCAGAACAATATACATCCATAATTGGCATTGTAAGATAATGTACATATTCATGAAGAAAAGCTCCATAACTTCCTACAAGTAAATCACCAGTTAAATTATACCATCCTCTTACACCGGGGTCTAATATAATATGAAGTTCTGGATACTCATAGGTCTCATCTTTTAAGATTTCATCAGCCAAATCCATATCTGCTTCCATAGTATCAATACCATTTACAAGATACTCATATGTTTGATTTAAACTATATTGCTCTAAACCTAAATCTATAAAGTATCCTTTTCTAAGTTCATATTCAGATGACTCTGTTTTCCATTCTAAAGTATTATAAATATGCTCTGCAGAAAATGCTTTTGGATAATCAGATCCTTCTAATTGAAAGCTATTTGACAATGAATAAAACCATAGGTTTTTATATTCAATAAATTCCTCTTCATATATGCGTAAATCAATTTCTTTTATTAGTTCATCTAACAAGAAAATATTATTTTCTTCAATGATAAATTCTACTATATATCTAGAAAACTCAGTTGCAAAATGTATTTGTTCTTCTGTTGAATATTCAATATAAAAACAAGGAAATGTAATATCATAGTAGTCAATATTCTCAGGAAGCCTAAAAAATTCTATAACTTCATCTTCTGAATATGTTAAATCAGTTATCTCATATCCTAGTTCAGAAGCAATGTAATATGCCATGCCATAAATTAATCCGTAGTTTGCATATCTTGAATTAAATGCCTGGATTATACAAAATAAAGCTTCAGGTGTGTTATATTCATCAATATCTAAGAAAATTATTTTGGCTTTTTCATTGTATATATTATCGCTGTTTTTACTGATATAGAATTCTAGATGATTTACTACATTAAAATCACGCATTAAAAGATATTGAATATTTCCCTCATTATTTTTAATAAAAAAATTTTGTTCTTCTATTGTGATATCACTACTGAAATTATATGTTAAATATTGGCTAACATTTTTTGTTTCTATTATTCTTTCTGTTGTAGCTGTAGTTGTTGCAGCGTTAGTTGTTGTTTGTGTAGTTATAGTTGTGCTAACACAACTAGTAAGTAAAACCAATAGAATAACCAACGATAAAACAAGAATTAGTTTTTTCATGTTAACTCCTTAAATTGAATTTGACATTTCAGCATATACACATTTATCTTTAATTGATTTAAGGATAACCTTTACGTTCTTACCGATTAGTGATTCATTTCCCTTAAAACAAACTAAAATATAGTCTCTAGTATGTCCCCTTAACAATCCATCTTTTATTTGTTCCGGAATAACAAAATGTGGTTTATTAAGTTGTTTTTCAATATGTTCTCTCTTAAGTTTAGCACTTAAGTCTAAGAGTTCATGAACTCTTTTCTTTTTAATAACACCATTCACTTGTCCACTCATTTTATCAGCCACTGTGCCTTCTCTTCTAGAAAATGGAAAGACATGAAGCTCTTGAAAGTTAACTTTTTTAATAAACTCAATTTCTTCTAAGAAATCACTATCAGTTTCTCCTGGAAAGCCAACGATAACATCTGTAGTTATAGCTAAATCCTTAATATTTTTTCTTAACTTTGTAATGAATTCAAGGTATTTTTCTGTGGTATACTTACGATTCATAGCTTTTAATATTTTATTATTTCCACCTTGTAACGGTATATGGATATGATTGACGATTTTATTAGAATTCTTAATTATATCGATTACTTCATCAGTTAATTCAGTTATTTCAATTGATGAGATTCTAATTCTCTTTAATCCTTCTACCGATTCTAAATCCTTTAAAAGATCTGCGAAGGAATAATCCTTTAAATCTTCACCATAACCACCTGTATGGATTCCGGTTAATACTATTTCTATATGACCTGAATCGACTAATCTTTTAGCTTCCATTAGTATTTTATCTTTTGATTTAGATCTGATTCTTCCCCTAGTATAAGGAATAATACAATAAGAACAAAAATTATTGCATCCATCCTGAATTTTCAAAAAAGCTCTTTGATGATTCTTGAAATCACTAATAAAGAGTGTGTCGAATGATTCATCCTTAGTTAATACTTCTACTTTATTTAAAAGAATTCTGTTTTCTAAGTACTCATCTAGGTAATCCGGAATGAGTTCTCTATTTTTAGTACCTACGACTATTTTAACTCCTTCAATTGATAAAATTTCTTCAGCTTTCAATTGAGTTAGACACCCCATTACGATAACAATAGCTTCTTTATTAATTTGAAATGGTCTTCTTATTATCTTTTTTGATTTTCTTTCTCCAGTATTAGTTACCATACAAGAATTTATAATGTAAACATCACTATCTTCATTAAAATCTACTATTTCATATTTTCTTTCTTGAAATTTTTCTATTAAAGCTTCTGTTTCATAGGAATTGACTTTACATCCTAAAGTGTAAAAAGCAACTTTCATTTTAGTTCTCCCAAATTAAGCGAATAGCAGACAGAAAATAAATAGCAGCTGTCTCGCTTCTTAGTATTGTGTTTCCAAGAGATATTATTTTAGATCTTGATTCCAGATATTCTATCTCAGCTTTATCAAATCCTCCTTCAGGACCAATCAAGACTAAGACTGACTTACTAGAATCAATAGTTCTAATTTCTCCAAGTAAAGATTTAGAATTTTTTCTAGCATAGGCTGTAAAAACATAATCATAGTTTTCATAGGGCAAAGACTTAATATCTAATAAATCATGTATTTTAGGTACTTTGTTCCTTTCAGATTGCTCTGAAGCTTCTTTAACTATCGTTTCATAACGAAGCTTTTTCTTATCGAAATTATCAATTTTAATTATTGAATTTTTAGTTTTTAATGGAATGATTTCTTTAACCCCAAGTTCAGTAGTTTTTTGTAAAACAAGCTCAAATTTGTCTCTTTTAATTAAAGCTTGAGCTAATGTAACATTCAATGTGTTATTAATTGTCTTAAGTGCTTCCTTTATATTTAATATAACTGAATTTTTTTCAAAACAAGACAAAACTGTTAAATAGCTTTTTCCAGTATAAGTAATCACCACTAATTCAGAACCTACTTTAAAACGCATCACATTTTTAATGTGATGAAAGTCAGAATCTGAAATTGTTATTAAATTGTCTTTAATCTGTTCTTCTTTTATGAAATATCTCTGCATAATATCACCTACTAAATAATAACATATTTTGTTCTGTATAGCGTAGTAAATTACACTATTTCTCATTTAAACTATTGTATATCCAAACAAAAAGGATGCTAGATTATAGCATCCCTTAAATTTTATTCTCTATTTCTTATTGCTTCATATGCTCTTGCGTTACGTCCATCACGTAATGTTACTACTGTAGTATCTGTGAATTTAGATAATACTTCCATTTTTTGTGGTGGTGTAGCTAAGATAATTTGAACTGGTAATTGTTGGATGAACTGCATCATAGCTTTAATTCTAGATGTATCCATCTTATCAAATACTTCATCAAAAATTATTAGTCCGATTGAATCATGCATTTTACCTGATTTAGCTTGTTCAAATAGTCTTACAAATGATGCAAGTGTTGCTACATAAAATGGTACTTGTGTTTCTCCACCTGATTTTTCTTTAAATACTTTAGAGTAAAGAATAGATTCTCCACGAGTATTTTTAATTAGGATGTCATAGTCCATGTACGTTCTGTAATCTGTAAATTTATTAACAACCCCAGGAGCACTTAAATCTTCTGAAGCTAGGTTTACGAACAACTCTTCTAATTGCCTTTGATATTTCATTTCAAAGTCATAGTTCATCATTTCTGTACCTGCTTTTAAAGATTCATCACTTAAGACCATATCATAATAATCACCGTATTTTTTCGATTTTGGGAAAATGAATTCGTATATTTCATCACCAAAGTGAATATTTGCTAGAGTACCGTTGATATGTTTAATTTCATTTTGAGCAGAGATAATATAATTCCTAAGTTTGGCTATAAAATCTTCTTTGAACAGTTTCTCAGCTGATTCTCTAGCTTCTCTAACCTTAGATTCATATTTCACTAATTCAGATTTAACAAGTTTATTTAATTCGTCCATGTATTCTTTAATATATTCTAAACCAAATTGATAGCTTAAATTATATGCGCCAGTATATTTAACTTGTTTTGTTCTTAGTGAGTCTTCTAAGTTTGTAATTGTTTCTAATTCAGAAGCAATACGTTCTTGATAAGCTTCCATGATCTTACTAATACTAGATTTAGCTGTTTCTTGATTATAAAGAGCTATAGCATTATTTTCAATTGTGATATCAGCTTCAGTTTTCTTATCTATTTTTCTTGTAAGTTTACTCATTGCCTTTTCAAATTCTAAGATTTTTTCATGGAATTTTAATTCATCAGAATTGTATTTACCACTTTTCTCATAGGCTCTCTGACGATTGAGCTCATACCCTCTTATTTCTTCTTTGATATTCTCATAATCAATTCTAAGTTCAGTTAGTGTTTCTTCCGATAATTGAGCTTTTTTCTTAGTTACTTCTTTGAGCCTTTGTTTTAAGGTTCCTACATCGTAGAATGAATCTAACATTGAAATGATGCCTTTAATATCAAGACTGTTAACTGCACTATTTTCTTCGTTTACAATTTGAATTGAATTTTGAATTTTATTGAATTTAACTTTTGTTTCATTAGCTAAAGATCGCCATTTTTCAAGTTGTTGTTCCTGCGCTTTTTTACCAATGAATGGTTTTTCTGTTTTCTTGTTTAAACTTCTAACTGTATAGCTCCTATAAACCATTCCGCTATTTGTAATAGCTTGAGGATAGGTTTCTAACTCGTTGACATCTTTAACCATGATTAAATTACCACAGATCATATTTACATAATGTCTAGCATCAACGTTTTCAGAACTAATTATTGAAGCTAATGAGTTATCTCTAAAGTTTTTGAAATGTTGAATTTTTTTTGTGTTTACTAACCCTAGGCCATAAATACCTAAACTATCTTTTACTTGATTGTATACCTCTAAAGCAACATCAAAGTATCTAGGTTCTACTATTAAGTTAAAGCGTTGATATCCTAAGTAATCTTCAACTGTATCATGCCAAGTTGGATCTGTAATTTCAAGTAGTTCGCATAGAATATGAACGTTTATATCAACGTCATAACGTTTTTTGACTCCTTGAACTATACTAGATTGAAGTTTCTTAATCATTGGATTATATCTCATCTTGTGATTTTCTAAATCTTTTAGTGTTAAGTATATTCCGTTGATTTCTTCAATTAGGTTGTTTTTGATATGTGTAAGTCTTCCTAATTCAAGTTTGTTATCATCTACAACAACGTCTAATTTTTGATTAAGTTTAAGTAATTTAAGTTTTGTTTCATCATAGTTTTCTTCATTTACTTTAGAAAGTTCAAGTTTATCAAGTTCGTTATATATTGGTTTTTTATATTCCGTTTTTAATTCAGTTATAACTGGTTTTGTTTTACGGAACTTCTTCTTTGAATAAGTTCTAATTTCTTGTTGGGTGTCTATTTTCTTAGTTAAATCTTCTATTTCTTTATCATATAATTCAGACATTTTAAAAGTATCATTACTAGAAAGCATTGAATAGATTTCTTTTGATCTTTCATCTAGTAAAGTTAATTGTGTATTTATTTCTTCAATCAACTTTTTATTTTTATCTTTTGCAATAGCTACTTGTGTTAATTTTGTGTTAAGTTTAGCTATTTCATTTTTGTTAATTTCTACTTCAAGTAACTGCATAAAGTATTCATAGAAATGTTTTTGACCTTCATTCTTTTGAATTTCTTCATAGATAGCTTTAATGTCTTCTAAATCTGTAACTTTCTTTTTAATCACTTTAAGGGTTGCTTCTAAATCTCGATATGAATTGATAGATTCTTTTATTGAGTCAACATCTAATACTTTTTCTTCTAATAAGTAACGATAAATAAAATCTTTTACATCTGGGATTGGTTTAAAAGCTAGTGCTTTTGGAATCAATGAGAAGTAGGTTTCATTGATTGAACCAAATAGCGATCTAAATGATAATTTAGCTTCTCTTCTGGTTCTATATACATGAGTTGCCTTCTTTTCTTTTTTAAATTGTGTAACGGTTTTTATTTTGTCTTCTGCATCAGTAAATAGTTCTTCTTCCATCATTCCAGCATAATGCCAGAAAATAACTTTAGGAGCTATAATATCGCCGAAAACATCTATGATTGTTCCTACTGTAAAGTATTCTTGTTTTGATTCATCATAGAATTCTAAGGCAACGTGTCCAGTAATGTCCCCTTCTCTTAAGTATTCTTGCTTATTTGTACCAAGTTTACACTTCACATAACCTCTTATATCTCTTTTACTTTTTTCGTTGGCTGCTAAATTAAATATTTGGTCTCCAGCCGTTATTACAAAAGCAACTGCGTCAATTATTGTTGATTTTCCTGTTGCATTTTGCCCAGTAATTAGTGTATTGTTTTTTATATGGATTGTTTCATTAGCAAAATAATGCCAATTAATCAATCTTATCTTAGTTAACTTTTTCATCTTGTTCACTTCCTTCTACTGGTTCCATGCGTTTAATTAAATCATATACATCATTAATTGAGGCTGTGTTTATTGCAAAAAGGATTGTTGGAAATATTATCACTTTTGAGTTTGATTTAGTAATATCTCCAATTGGTTCTATTATGTTATATCTTTTGTATAATCTTAATACTCTAACAAGATCCGTTTTATTTATTTTTTTCTTTAATTCTAAAGAATCGTAATAAGTATGAACTTCATTTATTGATACAACTATATTATCATTAATGGACGTATCAGCTAAATGTTGATGATACAAGATTCTTAGTATTAAGAGAATCATTGTTTCATCTTTATTTAATCTAAGTACATTTTGATTGTCTTGATGTAATAGTTGTATTGCTCCATTTTCTCTATCTAGAACAAGTTCATAGTTCATAATTCCAAAGTATTCATCGAAGTGTTTCTTATAACTAATTACAAAGTAATACATATCTTTATTATCGTGTTTATCACGAGCAAGGAATCCCGTTTGTAATAGCCTTAAACACGTTTTAGAAAACATGTTTCTTTGTGAGGCGCTAAGTTCTTCAAAATTTTCTAGCATCATTCTTCTATCCCCCTTACGATTTCAAAATCAATTAGTTTAAATCTTGTATGTTCTATTTCTCTTTTTAATGGTTTGATATAATAATCCAGTTCATCTCCTGAGTAGACTAGAATATATAGTAATTTTAGTATGGCATTATCGGACATATCGTCTCTAATTATTTCAGAAGCTTTAATTAGTGAATTAGCTTTAAAGAATTCATTCAAATATTTAGTGATTACTTCTTCTGAGTAATTCGTTTCAAATTCTTTATAAAAAGCTTCTTGAAGTTTAATTCCAGGTCCAGCATTATTTTCTAGCAAAAATTGTGAATCAACTCTTTTGTAAAATCCTCTAGGTGTAAATAGTGAGTGATTACTTATTTGTGAATAATTAGTAATTTGGAATAATGGCTCTAAATTGCTTAGTCCTTTTTTAGTTTTCCTGTTCTTAACTTCTCCCGAGAAATATTTAAGAATTGTTGTAAGTTTGGTCATTACAGATTCATCATTTGACAATAAGAACTTAATTTTAGATATTGTTGAATTAACATATATTTTGTTTTTATTATCAATTTCATCAATGATGTAATCGATAGAATTATAAATATCAATCATTTCATCAATACGTTTATTAGCTCTAATCATAGCAACCTCTCGATTATTACTAGATTTAACAAGAAAATCTCTTGCTATTAACTCCATAACAACTGGATCTGCTTGATAATCTTCCAAGGTCTTAATAATTTCCGAACGGTATTTGTTGATATTATCACTTGTTTTTAGTTTTCTATAGGCTTGATCAGCAAGTTCAACCTTATAATTAACTAATAAATTAATCAAATCTTTGATTTCTGCATTATCTACTATACTTTTGATATAGTATTTCAATCGTGAGTCTAATTTTCTTATTTCTCTAACAAATGATACAGTATTTCTGTATACTTGTTCAACAACCATTCCGTATTCATGATGATCATTCTTTAGAAGCGTATATACTGTATAGATATAACCTCTAAATTCATGTTCTTCAGAGGCATCCCCATAGATAGAGTCTGTAGATATATCTCTTAATGACTGAATGATGGTTATTGCGTAATCTCTAAAGTTGACTTGTTCTTCATAGTCATTGTTAACATCAACATCTATCCATTCACAGTCTTCTAGTCTTCTTAAAATTTGATTAGCACGGTCACGGTTCGTTATTTCTTGTTCCGCTTCTGTTCCTTCAATTTCTTCATCAACCGGATTCAGTTCAAGATAATCCATTATTGCTTGCTTACCTAATGATTTCTCTATGCCTAAAATTGAACCTTGCTCATATGCTTTGAATAGTTCTAAAATACAAGCCATATAAACTCTTTGGTTCTTGCTGCATAAGGGGCTAAAGAATTGTTTCGGTATAATGTTGTATAAGTCCATAATATCACTTCCTATTTATCTCTTTTATATTTAAAACTTCCACCAACTAGAGTCGAGAGTGTAGATTCAATCATTACCCAATCTTTTCTAAATGATTTAAGTTTCTTTTTACCTTTTGGAGTTATTTGATAATAACGACGTTTCATTCCTTTTTTATTTTTACCGGTATAGCTGTTAATCAATTCATTTTGATTCATCTTCTTAAGAGCTATATAAAGTGTGGCTTCTGTAAGTTGAAAGTTTTGTTCACTAACTGAATCAATTATCTTTGTTATCTCATAACCGTAGCTATCAAATTCGCTCAAAATTGATAAAATAATATAATTAGTAAACCCTCTTACATATTCTCCTGAATTCGTCATTATCTCACCTCCTTGTATAACCTGTTTATGCAATAACATATTATACATAACGTGTTTATATTATACCTCATTAAGTATGATATGTAAATAGCAAAATAAAAAAAATCCAAATAAATGGATTCATAGTTCTAAAGCTAGCTGTTGAGCCATTTAAGCAAATCTTGATTCATATCTTTTATGTCAAATAAGACATTGTATTCTTTAAATTTTTTAGCTAGATACTTATATAAAATATTACTGTTTGGTGAGCTACATGAGTTGGTGTTACTATATTTATTAGTGTATTTTTTATGTAATTAAAATATTATAGATGTAGTATACTTTTTATCTATTTCTTACTTAATAAACTATAAATCTAAAATTTGTAGTACATTTAAATAAATAAAATTTGTAAAAAAAAGCCAGTTCATAGAACTTGACTTTTTTTTTTATTTATTTAAAACTTTCTTTAAATTTAGACCAAACGGATTTATTTTTTTGAGGAGCATCTTCCACTTTGGAAAGTTGTTCAAATATTTTCTTTTGTTCTTTATTAAGTTTTACAGGAGTCATGACCGTTACAATAACATGTTGATCCCCTTTGATTTTACTTCTAACGTTTGGAGCGCCTTTACCTCGAAGTCTAAATTTTGCATCAGATTGTGTCCCTGATGGAACTTTTAATAATACTTTTCCATATACAGTTGGCACTTCTATTTCGGTCCCTATTGCAGCTTGCGAGAAGGTAATTGGTAAATTAATAATAATATCATCACCTTGTCTTATATATATGTTTGAAGGCTTAACTTCAAATACAATATATAAATCACCATTAGGGCCACCATGTGAACCTTTATTACCATATCCTTCTAAACGGATTTGTTGTCCTGTTTCAATCCCTTTCGGAACAGTGATTTCTACTTCCTTATTAATTTTTTCTACACCCTCACCGTTACAGTTAGAGCATTTATTAAGAATTTCCTTACCAGTACCATGACATCTTGGGCATGTACTTCTAGATTGTGTCCTACCGAATAGTGTTTGTTGCTCAATAACTACTGAACCTGTACCATGACATTGCGGACATGCTTTAATATCCCTTTTTGATTTAGCACCTAATCCATGACAAACATGACATTCAACATATACTGGTATTTTAATCTTTTCTTTTTTACCAAAAATTGATTCTTCAAAAGATACAGTCATTCTTCTTTGAATATCATTCCCTTTTCTTGGCCTTGTTGAGCCTCTTGATGTTCTTTGACCACCGCCGAAAAAGGCACTGAATATATCTCCAAAATCGAAATCGCCTTGTCCAAATCCACCTTGTCCACCAAATCCTTGGGATTGGTCGAACGCTGCATGACCAAATTGATCATATTTAGCTTTCTTAGAAGAATCGCTTAATACTTCATAAGCTTCTTGTACTTCTTTGAATTTATTTTCAGCATTGGTTTCAGTAGATACGTCTGGATGATATTTCTTTGCTAGTTTTCTATATGATTTTTTAATTTCATCTTCAGAAGCAGATTTACCAACTCCTAAGACTTCGTAATAATCTTTTTTCGCCATTTTATTACCTCAAATTAGTTTAGTAGCGCCGAAGCGCTACTAAATAAATTACATTTCTTTATAGTCTGCATCAAATACATCGTCGTCTTGTGCTTTGTCTTCTTCTGGTTGTGTATAATCTGGCCCTGGTTGTCCTTGTTCTTGACCTTGTTCTTGACCTTGTTCTTGACCTTGAGTTTCTTGTTGTTCTTTATATACTCTTTCTGATAATGCTTGGGCAGATTTTTCTAAAGTGTCTTTTGCTGATTTGATTTTATCTGAATCTTCAGTTTTTAAAGCTTCTTCTAAATCTTTAATTTTAGCTTCTGCATCTTTCTTTTCTTCATCTGTTACTTTGTCTTTTAAATCTTCAAGAGCTTGTTTTGTAACAAATATTAGTTGATTTGCTTCGTTTTTAAGATCTGCTTCTTCACGTTTTAATTTATCTGCGTCTGCATTTTCTTCAGCTTCTCTTACTAGTCTTTCAATTTCAGAATCTGATAAAGATGTATCTGATTGAATTGTAATTGAGTTTGCTTTTCCAGTCGCTACATTTTTAGCTGATACATTAACAATACCATTAGCATCGATATCGAATTTAACTTCGATTTGAGGAATTCCTCTTCTAGCTGGTGGAATGTCACTTAATTGGAAGTGTCCTAGAGTTTTGTTATCTCTAGCCATTGGTCTTTCACCTTGTAATACATGAATGTCAACTGTTGGTTGATTATCTTGTGCAGTTGAGAATATTTGTGATTTTGATGTAGGAATAGTAGTATTTCTTTCAATAAGTTTTGTAAATACTGAACCTAAAGTTTCAATACCTAATGAAAGTGGTGTAACATCTAGTAATAATACATCTTTAACATCACCTCGTAATACGCCTCCTTGAATAGCGGCTCCCATAGCTACTACTTCGTCAGGATTTATTGAACGGTTTGGTTCTTTTCCTAAGATTTTCTTTACAGCATCTTGAACAGCTGGTGTTCTTGTTGAACCACCTACTAATAATACTTCGTCAATATCTTTAGATGTCATTTTAGCATCTTTTAACGCTCTTCTTACTGGTTCTATTGTTGCTTGTACTAAATCATGAGTTAATTCATTGAACTTAGCTCTTGTTAATTCTTTTTCTAAATGGACAGGTCCGCTAGCATTCATTGAAATGAATGGCAAGGAAATCTGTGATTTAGTAATTGTTGATAATTCTTTTTTAGCTTTTTCAGCAGCATCTCTTAATCTTTGAAATGCCATTTTGTCTTTTGAAAGGTCTACGCCATTCTCTTTTTTAAATTCTTTCGTTAACCATTCAACAACTTTGATATCAAAATCATCTCCACCTAAATGGTTATTCCCTGCTGTTGAGATAACTTCAAATGTTCCATCACTTAATTCAAGAATAGAAACATCAAATGTTCCTCCACCAAGGTCAAATACTAGAACTGTTTGTTCTTTAGTTTTTTTATCAATACCATATGCTAAAGCTGCAGCTGTTGGTTCATTGATGATTCTTTTTACTTCTAAACCAGCAATTTTACCAGCATCTTTTGTTGCTTGTCTTTGAGCATCATTAAAGTAAGCAGGAACTGTAATTACTGCTTCAGTCACTTTACCCCCTAAGTAAGCTTCTGCTGATTCTTTTAAGTTTCTTAAAATCATCGCACTAATTTCTTGAGGTGTATAAGTTTTGTTGTTCACAGAAATTTTCTCGCTTGTTCCCATTTTTCTTTTAACTGAATAAACTGTATTAGGGTTAGTGATAACTTGTCTTTTAGCCACTTCACCAACTTGAATTTCGTTGTCTTTAAATGCTACTACTGATGGAGTTGTTCTGTTTCCATCTAAATTTGGAATTACTTTTGCTTCTTTTCCTTCCATAACAGATACACATGAGTTTGTTGTACCTAAATCAATACCTATAATTTTCATATTGTTATTCTTCCTTTCTTTCTACTGTTTCTTCTGTTTCTTCTATTTCTTCTATTATAATTTCTTTTTTCGTTTCTTCTGGTTTTATATTAATAACGACCGAACTTGGCCTTAATATTCTGTCTTTAAATAGATAACCTTTTTTCACTACTTTTAAAATAGTGTTTAATGGCTTTTCTGGATCATATTCTTTGTCCATTGCATTTTGTTTTGTTGGATCAAATTCTGCTCCAACTTGAGTGTCAATAATTGATACTCCTTCATCTTTCATTGCATTGAATATCATATCATCAATCATTTTAAATCCGTATAAAAAGTTCTTAAGATTCGGATCGTTTGTATCCATATTTAATGCTTGATTAAATATTTCAATTGAATCAATTAGATTGTTAGCTAATGAGTAACCAGCATACTTTCTTTCTTTCTTTAAATCTTCATTAAGACGTTTTTTAAAGTTTTCTGTTTCAGCTAAGCTTCTAAAGTACTTATCTTTTAATTCCGCTAGTTCTTCTTGGATTTCTAGTAATAAGTTTTCAGGTTTTTGTTTTTTCTTTTTCTTTGGCTTTTCTTTAGTTTCTTTAGTTTCTTGTGCTTCTTTTGATTCAGAAGCATTAGTTACTTTTCCTTTTTCTTCATCCATTCGTTTTTACTCCTCTTCGTAAAGTTTTGCAATGTGTTTTGCGATGTATTTCATTAGTGGAATAATTTTTCTATAGTCCATTCTTGTTGGACCTACTAATGATATAGTTGCTTTCTCACCATCTAATGTATCATATGATGATGAAATAACAGTACAATCGCTCATTGCAGTTATTTGGTTTTCACTACCGATTTTAACTGAGATACCTTCGGCATCTTGATCGATTATCTTGAAAATTTCATTATTATCGATAGTTGATAAGAATTCTCTAAGTTTTTGAATATCGTTGAATTCAGGCTGATACAACATATTACTAGATCCTGTTAAATAATATCTTGATTTAGCAAACCTTTGGAATGCTTTGATAAACGATTCGACTATTGTTTCACGATATTTTAGCAATTCTTTTATTTGACTATGTTGTATTTCATAATGAAGTTTTGCAGACACTTTTGAAATTGGTGTATTTACTAACATTTCATTAAGTAAGTCAATAACCTTTGTTAATTCATCTAAATCCATTTCATCTGATATATTTATTTGTCTAGATTCTACGTAACCAAAGTTAGTAATCACTAAAATTAGTGCATGATGAGGTGTTATTGGTACTAATTGCACTTTTTTTACTTTTGAGTTATATGCATTAGGTCCTAAAGAGATAGCTGTACAGTTTGTAGCTTCTGATAATAAATTAATAGCTTCTTTGATAATATCATCTCGAGCAATATCTTTATCAAAAATTTTCTCAAACTCGAAAAAACCATTTGTTTCTTCATCAATATTCTTTGCTATTGTTTCAATATAATATCGATAACCTTTTTCAGATGGAACTCTTCCTGAAGAAGTATGAGTTTTTTCGATAAATCCTAGTTCTTCTAATGAAGACATATCATTTCTAATTGTCGCAGAAGATACATCAAGTATTTCTGCAAGTGTTTTTGAGCCTATCGGTTCAGCACTTTTTACATATTCATCTACTATTAGTTTAAGAATTTGTTCCTGTCTTAGCGTCATCTAATTCACCTCTTTTAGCACTCTTGTTGTTTGAATGCTAAAAGTATTATATACCAACTTATTAGCAATGTCAAGGGTGGAGTGCTAAGTTTCACAATTTTATCACATTTGGAATAACTTTTCCTAAAATAATCAAGAAATATGTGTTACAAAAAAAAGAGGCATAAAACCTCTTTCCTTATAATATTATTTTTTATTTTTTAGTAGAATAGTCCATAAAACTATTAAAATCTGAACAGGAGCAGCTGCGACAAACAGCAACCATAATCTTATATTACTGAAACTCACAACTATTGATATCACTAAACCCCACAGCAACATTGAGACACTTAAAAATTTACTAAATGTATTTCCCCAAATATTTGTAAAAATAACTAAAGTGACAAGTGAAGTAGGAATAGCATATATAAAAATAAGCCAAGTTTCAAATGATGCTACACCAAAAATAGTTAAAATACTATATAAAATTGTTGCAAGTACCCAAACTCCGGTAAAAGATATACAGCTAATTAAGAACTTGTTAGCTTTTCTCTTAGATTTTGTATTTACTATTTGACTACTAAAGAAATCATCAATATTGATGTTGTATAATTCAGCTAGCTTAGCCAAAATTATTACATCAGGAATGCCTTCGTTTCTTTCCCACTTTGAGATAGATTTATCTGAATAGTTTAACTTTTCAGCTAATTGGGTTTGAGTTAAATTATTTTCTTTTCGATAGCGTTTCAAATTGTTTGACAAACGCAATTTAATCTTTTCATCATTTTTCATAAGCGTATTTTAACACAACTAATAAGCAAAATCAACAGAAATATCAGGAAATTCTACTGATAGTAGAGTTGATCTTTAGATAAGTAGAATTCCTTTTTTATATAGTGTAATTCTGTTTTTAATTAGTAGCATTCAAAACTTGTAATATAAGATACAATATTTACAAAGAAATATAACATTAAGGGGCTTTTTTATGAAAAAATTAGCAAAATTTATAAGAATAGTGACAGTAGCTCCTATTTCAGCAATAATAATTGTACTTGGTATTTACTTTTTTATACCTAAATCATTTAATACCTTTTTTGAACTACTCTTAATTCTTTTTATATTGGGACTTCTTCCTATTTTATCATACCCAATACAAAGAACATTCCACATAATCAAAGGAGAACAAAGAGATGCTGAAAGAAAGCTAGCATTCATTTTTTGTACAGGTGGGTATATTCTAGGAGCGTTAATTAGTTTAATATTTAATATTTCTTCTCTACAGAAATTAGTTTACTACACTTATTTCTTTTCTGGCATATTTATGTTTATTACTAATTTCTTTATTAAAATAAAAGCTTCAGGTCACATGTGTGGTGTTGCTGGTCCAGTAGCTGTAGCTATATATTTATTTGGGTATGAATTTACTTTTTTGTTTATAATAATTATTGGTTTGGTTGCTTGGTCTTCAGTTAAACTGAAAAGACATAAATATCAAGAATTAATTGTTGGTTTTATTATTCCTATAATAGCGTTATTGATTTCAATACGAATTGTTATATAAGAAAAGCACTTACAATTTTGTAAGTGCTAATTTTTTATAAGTAAGGATTTACTTCTTTAACAGATTTCATCTTACCCGATTTACCGTGCCCCGGATAAATTGTTACTTCATTACTGAAATTCTTTCTTAGTAAATCGAGAGACTTATTTAAGTCAAGATTGTTTCCAGAGTATAAGTCAGTTCTCCCGATACTATCATAAAACAAAGTATCGCCTGTAAATAATAACTTTTGATAACTAATACATATAGAGCCTTTTGTATGTCCAGGTGTTTTAAAGATTTTAAATGGCTCATCAAATATTTTGATTACTTCTTTGTCTCCTACTTCAATTATTGAAATACTATTTGGCAGTTTAAAATGAGATCCAAATGGTTTTGCATAATTATATTCATCATTGAATAGTAGCTTTTTATCTTCTTTACTAACAAATAAATCAAAGTTAAACTCTTTAGAAATCAATTCAATTCCTTTAATATGGTCAAAGTGCCCATGAGTTAGGATTATATGATCTATACAGATTTCATATTCTTCACAGTACTTGGTAATATCATTTCCGTTAAAACCAGGATCTATTAGTACAGCATGTTTCTTTTTGGTAAGTAAATACGAATTTACTTGCGCTAAGTTCTCATTGAACACTTTTAGTTTCATCATTTCACCAAATAGCAACAGCCATATATTCCAGCTTCATTACCAAGTGAAGCAATCGCAAAATTAGTATGTGATATAAATGGTTTTACCATGTCATAGTAGTATTTTTCAATTAGTTCAATTATATATTTGCCAGCATTTGAAACTCCGCCACCAACAACAATTATATCAGGATTTATTGTATAAGTGACAGTTGCCATTGCAAAAGCTAAATATTTCATAGATTCTTCAATGGATTGTATAGCTATAGAGTCCCCTTGCTTAGCATAATCAATTACTTTTTTAGCACTAAATGTTTCAAAACGTCTTAAAGGACTTTTTGCATTTGATTTCCTTAAGTGTTCTTTAGCTACATTTACAATACCCGTCGCTGAAGCTACTGTTTCTAAACATCCAGTTTTTCCACAATTACATTTAAAGTTATGTTTGAAGTCAACTTGAATATGTCCAAGTTCACCACCAACACCATTAATACCTTCAACTAAAGCATTATTAATAATAATACCACCGCCAACTCCGGTACCTATTGTGAACAGAACGACATTTTTATAGCCTCTAGCTATTCCTTTATACATTTCACCTGCAGCTGCGATAGTCGCATCATTTGCGGCTTTAACAGTTACTTCAGAATCATTAATTAGTTGATGAAATTCAGTTTCTAAATTCTTTCTACCCCATCCGAGATTTACACAGCTAATTACTATGTTATCCGTTACTGGTCCAGGGACTCCAAAACCAATCCCTTTTATTGTATTTAATGGTTGTTTCCCCTTTATGGATTCAGCTATATCTTTTAGAATATTTTCCCCATCATTTGTTTTATCAGTCCTTATATTCCATTTTTCTAGTAATTTCCCAGAGTGATCAAACTTACCAAATTTTATAGAAGTCCCACCAATATCCACACCAATTATATACTCTCTCATATATACACCTCAAAATCATTCTACTATTTTTTTGTTAAAAAGCAATTAAAAGATAGAAAAAAAGCATCCGTATGGATGCGTAATTACAAAAAACTATTTCTTTTCCTTATGCAATGTAGATTTTTTGCAAGTTGGACAATACTTTTTAACTTCCATTCTATCTGGATGAGTTTTCTTATTTTTTGTAAGTTGATAATTTTCCGATTTACATTCTGTACATCTTAATGTGAATTGCACTCTCATAAAAGGACCCTCCATTCAATTACTCATATATTCTATAATTTATTGAGTAAAAAATCAAGTCTTTTTTCTTCTAAGTTTGCATATTATAGAATATTAGTGTTTAATTATTTACAAACAGTGTACTTAGACAATAAAACACCTCCGAAGAGGTGTTTTTTTTATAGATATCTAGTTCTTAATACTCCATCAATTTTTTTGAGTTGTTTAATAGCATCTTCACTTATTGGTTCCTTGAAATCATAAGCAAATATTCCATAGCTATTTTTAAACTTACTTACTGACGTTTCAATTTTGTTTTTTAGGTTATTTATCACTTTATCAATATTCGAAACTATTGTTTCATTGTTTTTAGTTAAAATAATTATTCTATTAGTTCCTGAAATTGGACCCAGTTGAATATTAGGATAATTGACCGAATTAACAATATCTCCAAGTTCAGCATATCCCATCAATTGTTTAGCAGCCATTACAGCACAATTAATTTCTGATTCTTCAGTAGAAGCTCCTAAATGAGGAATAGGAATAACATTAGTTAAGTTTGCTACAAAATGACTTGGAAAGTCAGTTATGTATTTACCTATTTTTCCTGACTCTAATCCAATTTTTAGAGCATCTTCATTAACTAGTTTATCACGACTGAAGTTAAGTAATATAACTCCCTCTTTAACTTTATTAACTGTTTCTTCATTAAAGAAATGTTTTGTTGAATCTAGTAAAGGTAAGTGAATAGAAATAAAATCAGAAACTTCATAAAGTGTATTTAAATCATTACAGATTTCTATTCCTGGTTTCAAAGCTTTTAGTGCTTTTTCACTTAGGTATGGATCATATCCATATACTTTTAAACCTAAATCAAAACATGCATTGGCAACTTTACCACCAATAGCACCTAAGCCAATTACTGCTATAGTTTTACCAAATATTTCTTTACCAGCAAATGCTTTTTTAGCTTTTTCAATACTTTTAAGAATAGCTTCATCATCTAAATTACTCTTAACCCAGTTGATACCACCTACAATATCTCTAGAAGCTAGCAACATTCCTGCAATAACTATTTCTTTAACACCATTAGCATTAGCTCCCGGAGTGTTGAATACAACAATTCCTTTGTCAGCCATTTTCTCTAATGGAATATTATTTACACCAGCACCAGCTCTTGCAATAGCTAATAGATTGTCATTAACATCATATTCATGCATACTAGTACTTCTAACCATGATTAAATCAGCTAATTTTGGAGAATCTATCACTTGATAATTACTGGTTAGGCATCCTAACCCTACTTTTGAGATATTATTTAAACATCCGACTTTCATTATAAATTCTCGCTTTCGAATTTTTTCATGAAATTAACTAGTGCTTCAACACCTTCATAAGGCATAGCGTTATATATTGAGGCTCTCATTCCGCCTACTGAACGATGTCCTTTAAGGTTAACAAGATTATTTTCTTTTGCTTGGGTAATGAATTTTGCATTTAAATCTTCAGAATCAGAAACAAATGTAACATTCATTAAAGATCTATCTTTTTTGGCAACTGTTCCTCTGAATATTTTAGAATTATCTAAATAATCATATAGTAAGTTAGCCTTTTTAAGATTAGCTTTATACATAGCTTCGATACCACCAGTAGCAAGTATGTGTTTGAATACTAAACCACAAATATAGATACCATATGTAGGAGGTGTATTGTACATCGATCCTTTATCAGCATGAATTTTGTATTGTAGCATTATTGGCGTGCACTCTTGATATTGGTCAGTTATTAAATCTTCACGGATAATAACGATTGTTGTTCCTGCAGGTCCAATATTTTTTTGAGCGCCAGCAAAAATCAAATCAAAGTCCGATACATTAATAGGTTCAGACAAAATGTTACTTGACATATCAGATACTAATATTTTACCTTTTGTATCAGGAAGCTTTGTTATTCTTGTTCCATAGATTGTATTGTTTTGTACAATATGAACATAGTCTGCGTCTTTAGATATTTCAATGTTATCCATATTAGGAATATATGTGAAGTTTTTATCTTCACTTGAAGCTAATACATTTACTTTACCGTAACGTTTAGCTTCTGCAATAGCTTTCTTAGACCATGCTCCTGTATGAATAAAATCAACCACTTTGTTTTTAAATAAGTTCAGTGGAATCATAGAAAATTGAGTTGTAGCTCCCCCTTGCAAAAATAGTACTTTGTAATTTTTAGGGATACTCATAAGTTTTCTTAGATCTGCTTCTGCATTGTCTATTATGTTTTTGAATTCTTTTGAACGATGACTCATTTCCATCACAGACATTCCAGAATTTCCATAACAAAGCATTTCACTAGCTGCTTTTTCTAACACTGGTACTGGTAATACAGCAGGACCAGCTGAAAAATTGTATACTCTTTTCATAATTTGCTCCTTTTACTTTAATATTCGTTTACCCTCTAAATAGTAGCGTTTTTCAACTGCTTCGCCTAAAGAAAATGATTTCCTTGGTAAAACGCCAAATTTACGGATATATGGTAATAATAAATCACGTTTCAATGGTGGCATTGTTATACCAATTGAATTAACGTGTTTATTAACTACGTGTTTCGTGTTTTCTAAACCATGTACAAAATCAATTGAAGATTTTGGATGGCTTTCAAGATAGTTATCAATATATTCTTGAATAATCTTAATACAATTAAAAGGATTATCAGGAACATTGATAGTAATTTCTTCTTCACCTTTAAATAATTTTAGTGATTCATTTCCGCTTAACACACTTTTTAATCCATTAACTAATTCATCAGTTGCATTAAAAACTACTCTATGAATTGGTTCAAAGGTTAATCCTTCATCATAAAGACTAATTAATTCTACTAACGCATATCTTGCTGGATGGTCTGCTAATTCATCTTCAGGTAATGTTTTTTTTATGTTCTCCCAACAGACTTTTGCAGATGCTAATGAATGGTTCCCATCACCAACTATTAAACCAATATCATCTGTTAAGTCTTCTATCCTTTTTATTATTGGTTCCGTATCTGTGATTTTATACCCTTTAATGTTTCCACCATTCATATTAAGTGAAAAATTGTATAACAGTTCATAGTTTTTGCGTTTTTTATATAGGTCATCAATTATTAAATCCAATTTATCATCCATTAAAACTAAAACATGAGGAAGTTCAATAGAGGCATTCTCTCTAACTCTAACTCTCGGAGGAATTCTTTCTGGCACTGTTTCTTCAGTAGCACGAATTTTTCCTGGTTTGTTTGGTTGATATTCATATTCCTCTAAATCAATAGCTATAACCAAACCTAAACGCCTTTTAACAAAAGGCGTTTTACGTTCTACTAAAACAAATCCTGTATGCTCCTCAAATAAATGATGAGTTAGGTAAAGTTGCATATTTCGATTTACTTTATTTATATTATGTGTCATATCATTTTCTAAATATGCTTCTGGTAATATTAAATGGTATGTTGATGGAACGTTATCTACTATTGACTTTAATTCGTCCCAGTATTCAGGTTCAGATGTAAATTGATCACAAGCAATTACCGCCCATTTTTCCATATCAATAGATTTGATTGGCAATAATATTTTGGGGGTTACAATAAAAGACATTAAATAATTCCTTGTTCAAGCATCGCTTGATAAACTCTCATAAATCCAGCAATATTTGCTCCAACTACTAAATTTCTATGATCTGTATATTTTCTTGCTTCTGCATATGCTTTTTTGAAGATGTCTGCCATAATAAATTCAAGTTTTTGATCAACTTCTGCATATGTCCAAGGATAATGTTGTGCGTTTTGACTCATTTCAAGCCCTGAAACTGAAACGCCACCAGCATTAGCTGCTTTACCAGGTGCAAATAATATGTCTGCATGTTGTAAATATTTAGTTGCATCTATAGTGGTAGGCATGTTAGCACCTTCACAAACTAAGAAACATCCGTTTTCAACAAGTTTTTTAGCTCCATCTAATGGAAGCTCATTTTGTGTTGCGCATGGTAATGCTATATCACAAGGAACTCCCCACATATTAACTGGAGAATTTTCATACACTGCAGATGGTCTATATTCTAAGTATTTTTGTGAAAATTCAGGTGCTTTTTCAGTTAACATTTTCACAATATTTAAGTCTAATCCGTTTTCGTCATGTACATAACCATTCACATCAGACATTGCTATAACTTTTCCACCAAGTTCCTGTGCTTTTAAAGCTGCATGCATTCCTACTTTACCACAACCAGAAACGATTATTTTTTTGCCTTCAAAAGTATCATTACGATAAACTCTAAGCATTTCAGCTACAAAGTAGCATACTCCATAACCAGTTGCTTCTTTTCTTCCTAATGAACCACCGTATGATAATCCTTTACCAGTTAAAACTCCAGTGTTTTCATTTTTAATTTTACGGTACATTCCATACATGTATCCGATTTCTCTAAAACCAACACCGATGTCTCCAGCTGGCACATCTGTATCTGCGCCAATATGACGATATAATTCTTGCATAAAGTTTTGACAGAATCTCATGATTTCATCATCGCTTCTACCTCTTGGGTCAAAGTCAGAGCCACCTTTACTACCTCCCATTGGAAGTCCTGTAAGAGCATTCTTAAACGTTTGTTCAAACCCTAAAAATTTAAGTATTGATTCGTTAACTGAAGGGTGGAATCTTAGTCCCCCTTTGTAAGGACCAATAGCAGAGTTAAATTGGACTCTGTATCCACGATTAACATTTACTACATTCTTATCATCTACCCAGGTAACTCTAAATTTAATAACTCTTTCTGGTTCAATGATTCTTTCCATGATTGCATACTTTTCAATCTTTGGATCGTTGCAAACGATGAAGTCCATCGCTTCGAAGAATTCTTCTATAGCTTGTAAGTATTCTGGTTGAGAAGAATTTCTTTCTTTTGTTTTTTCAAACAATTCATTTAAATATACACTATTAAACAATTTGCTCGCCTCTCTCATAATTTTATTTAAGCGATTGTTAATCAATCGTTTATTCATTTTTTTTCGTAAAAAAAGCATTAATATTAAGGGTATTTACTTGTTGTAAAAAGTTTGGTATTTCCCTTTCAATTAATTATCTTTTTCCCATAATAGATTATACAATGAAAGCGCTTTTAAAACAAGTGTTAATTTTTGTTTTTATTATTTATTTTGTTGTTTCTAATTTTTATGTAATATAGTTTATATTTTTTGTATATTTAATATGTTATTTTAGTCCTTTTTGTAACCTTTTTTATTCAAATAAATAAAGCTAGATGATAGCCATCTAGCTTAATAATATCTTATTCTATTATATGTATCCATCCTTCAGGAGCTTCGACATCACCAAATTGAATCCCAGTTAATATATCATATAATTTTCTTGTTATTGGTCCTACTTCAGTTTCACTAAAAAACACATGTTTTTTAGATCCTATATCTATTCTACCTATAGGTGAAATTACAGCAGCTGTCCCACACGCTCCAGCTTCTTTAAATATGTCTAGGTGATCAATATGTACTTCTCCTTCGACTACTTCCATTTTTAAATATTTTTCTGCTAAATACATTAAGCTATACTTAGTAATACTTGGTAGTATTGAACTTGATTTTGGTGTAACGAATTTATTGTCTTTAGTTATACCGAAAAAATTTGCTGCTCCTACCTCATCAATCTTAGTATGTGTTAGAGGATCTAAATAAATACAATCTGCATACCCATTGTCTTTAGCAACTTGATGTGGCCAAAGACTAGCTGCATAATTTCCACCAACTTTGCTGTCGCCAGTTCCATGAGGTGCTGCTCTATCAAAATCAGTTATCATAAATTTGTTAGGTGCTAATCCACCTTTAAAGTAACTTCCAACTGGCGAACATATAACATTAAAAATATACTCTCTCGCTGGTTTTACACCAAGGTTCCTTCCAACACCTATAATAAATGGTCTTAAGTACAACGTAGCGCCACTTCCATAAGGTGGTACTAAATCCATATTAGATTTAACAACTCTTTCACAAGCCTCTATGAATTTTTCAACAGGTACTATTGGCATCAATAGTCTTTCACAAGATCTTTGAAGTCTCTTAGCATTTTCAATTGGTCTAAACAATTGTATCTTTCCATCACTTCTACGGTATGCTTTTAAACCTTCAAAAGCTTCTTGGCCATAGTGAAGTGCAGGTGAGAAAGCTGAAATAGTAATACAGTCTGTATTTTTGAGCTTACCATCATCCCATTTTCCATCTTTAAAAAAAGAGATGTAATTTGCATGGGTTTCACGGCTTTCAAATCCTAGGTTCTTGTAATCTTCAATATTCAATTTAATTCCTCCATATATATTAAGTCATCACTATTATTATAGTCCATGAAAGCGCTAACTACAAGCATTATTTTTCGATTGTTTTTTGGAAGTAATTATCTAGAAAAATACCTGTTTTATTCTTCAAATTTTAACAGTTCTTTAAAATCTATAGTTGGATTGTTTTTATCCTCAATAACATTACCTTCTCAAGTTCTAATCATAACATACTTATCATTGTTTATACCATTTAATAAAACAGCTTGATTACCAAAAGAAATCCCTGCATTAGAAAGTTTTTAACAAGCTATTTTAGCTGCTTGAGTGACTTCTTTTGGGTGGCTAAAATGTGTGTTTATATATAAAGGATGATATTTGCCTAATATTATAACCAATTTATCTGTGATTTTTTGCGGCATTGTTACTGATATTCTTAAACCAATTCTAATTATTACTACATGCAGCAAATAAAAAGGGGATTGATTAATCCCCTAGTTTTATATTTCCTTTACATATCCATTTATCGAAAATAGATAACATTTGAGGTAAGATAATAACAACAAATATAAGTGATACTATCGCTCCTATACCTAAGATAAGTCCGATTTGAGAAATTGATTGAATTGATGAAATAAAGTATACAGTAAGCCCTGCAATAGAAAATAGGGTAGCTGAAATAATAATTGAAGGCAGAGCGTCTTGGACTCCTATTTGTATGCTTTCATTTTTAGAATGTTTTTCTCTAGCTGTTAAGTAACTCTTACTTAATAATATTGCGTAATCAATGGTTACTCCTAATAAAATAGCAGATACAATTAAACTTGCTAAGAAAATGATTTTTCCTGTCAATAAACTTAGTAGAGCCATTGTAAGAAATACTGAAGTTTCAATAACTAAAGGTAACAATATTGGCATGAAGAAATTCTTAAATGTAATAAGTATAATTATAATTATCGCAACTAAAGCAATAATCATTACTAGATTATAGTCAAACGAAACTGTATCTCTTATATGATAAGCAGTGCTCGTTTCACCAAGTATGAATGAATCTTCTATTTCTAAATCGTTTAATATAGATTCTATATTTTCATAATAACTAAATGCAAGATCTCCTTCTACTTCACTTATTAAGTTAAATTGAAACATAGCATAGTTTTCTGAATAGAGCTTTTGAGTAACAAGATCAAGTGTAATCGGATCTAATACTAGATTTTTGTAATATATTCCAGCGGTTACTCCTTCAACATATTCAAGAGTATTTAGTTCTTGGTATAGATTTCCTTCATCTAAATCATCTTTAGGAAGTATTATTATTACGTTGTTTTTATAGCCAAACTCATTATTTAGATGGTCTAAATCATCTTGAAATTCTGTTCCCTCACTACCTGCAAAACTTGATGAACCATATGTGTAATCCGTTTTAGATTGAAAATATACTGAAGTGCCTAATATAGCTACCAACAGAATTAGAAATACATATTTAAATTTGTTCAGTTTTGATATAAAACCATATTTATACTCCATTTTTGCTTTTTTTCTAGTTTTATCAATTATTTTAGCAAATAACTTAATTAGTACTGGCAATAAGAAAATAGTGGCTAACAAACTAATAAATATTCCTTTTGCAAATACAATACCGATATCTAAACCAATAGTAAAACGCATAAAAATAAGTGCTAGGAAACTAACTCCAGTTGTTAAAGCAGAAGCTAATATAGGCTTTTTGGTTTTAGTCTTAGCTAATGATAATGATTCATCAACAGACTTATTCTTATCTCTCTCATTATGATACGCATTAATATAGAAAATAATATAGTCCAGAGATATCGCTAATTGTAATACTATAGCCATTGACTTAGTAATAAATGATATATCTGGTAAAATAATATTAGTTCCTAAATTTATAATTATAGAAACGCCTACCACTATTCCAAATAATATAATGTCAAAGTATGATTTACTTAACAGTAATAGAACAAAAAGCACTAAAGGAACACAGATAATTGTAATAATTAGCACTTCTTTTTCAATTGTATTTCTTGTGAAGATTGTACTAATTGCACCACCACCGATAGCATAGTTATAATCTCTGGCATCCAAAATTAATTTTATTTCATTTATAGCTGTTTCTGTTAATGTATCTGATGAAGTTGTTGAAAACACTACTTGTATCATCATTTCATTTTCACTCATGAAACTATCAAATACCTTCTGTAATTCTATTTGATTTTCTTCTGGAAGATAGGACATTATGTTAAGAAATATTTGTGGATAGTTTAATCCCATTGCCAAAAAATTATTTACTGCTGTATCCAACATAACCTGTTGAGCATCAGGTAACTGACTTTTTATAATCCCATAAGTAAGAACATTAAAATAGTCATCTAAGTAGACAACTTGTTCTACATTGTCTATTTCTAAAATTTCCTCTTTTACTTGCAATGTATTAGAGATGCTCGTCTCATTTAACGATATATATGCATTGCTAGTGTCTCCAAATTCATCATAATAAACGTCTATACCCTCTTTAATTTCTGAATTGCTTGGTAAGTACGACTCAAGATTATAATTTACATTTACACTGTTAATAAAAAGTGCAGATACTATTGTAAATATAAAAAATATAACCAAAACAATCTTATTCTTCATAATAACTCCTTTCTCATTAATGAACGCTTGTTTATTTTTTAAGTATAGTTATATTATATTCCCGAAATGTGAAGATAGTATGTGTTATAAAAAAAACCTTCAAATTTATTGAAGGTTTAATCGTCTAATAGAAATATTGTTCCTAACTCTCCATTCATCAGGACTTTTTGATTAGGTTTTATTAAGTCGATTCTATTTTTTAATCTTATTATTACAGGAATGTTTTTTGTTCGAGCTAAGATTGCTCCATGTGAACAATTACTTCCAAATTTAACTATGATTCCTCTTAGTAATTCTATAGGCAATTGATATATCATAGATGGTAATATTTCATCACAAATAAGTATGAATGGCTTTTCAGGATAAGTGACAATTTCAAGATTACCAGACTCTAGTTTGATAAGTCTTTCAAATACATCTTCAATGTCACTGACTTTAGTACGAAAAATTTCAGATTCCATATTTAGAAAATGAGTTTTCATATCGTCTCTTGTTCTTATTAAGGCTGACAATAAATCATATCCTTGGTCAATTAATCCAACAATATACTTTTTAAGTTCTATATCATCAAGTAGTAGTTTGTGGGTTTCAAAAATATTCCAAGCATCATTATTATCATTTTTTGCCGCTTGTAATATACATTCAACTTCTGTTCCTGCTTCTTCTATAACCTTATCTAGGCGCTTCTTTTCTTGCTTTAAATCAAACGGTGAAATGTTATTGTAATGTTTCGTTTTTTTCTTACACAAATATGCAAGTCCGCTCGTTTTCTTTCCTGAAATTCCAATACCTCTAATTTCTATCAAAACCGCCACCGCCTTATAGATATATTTTATCATAAATTCTATTTTTTAATAATTCTTTTCATAGAAAAATAATAATATTGTATAATATATATGGTGATAATATGTATACACGAAAGAATGTAAGAAAAGTAAAGGTTGGCGACTTGGTTATTGGTGGCAATAACAAGGTTATTATTCAATCAATGACCAATACAAAAACTAAAGATGTTTTAGCTACTGTAAGACAAATAAAAGCTTTAGAAGCTGTTGGTTGTGAATTAGTTAGAGTTGCTGTTTTTGATATGGAAGATGCTTTAGCATTAAGAGAGATAAAATCTCAAATTAATATTCCTTTGGTTAGTGATATTCACTTTGATTATCGTTTAGCACTGCAATCTATTGAATCTGGCGTTGATAAAATTAGAATTAACCCTGGAAATATAGGGTCAGATGATAATATAAAAAAAGTTGTTGATAAATGTAAAGAGAAAAATATTCCTATTAGAATTGGAATTAATTCTGGATCAATTGAAAAACACATATTACAAAAATTTGGAAAACCTACTCCAGAAGCGATGGTTGAATCTGCTAGATATCATGTTTCTCTATTAGAAAAATTCGATTTTAGAGATATAATTATATCTATTAAGTCTTCCAATGTTATAAATACAGTGAGAGCTAATGAATTAGCAGCTGAGACTTTCCCTTACCCTCTTCACTTAGGGGTCACTGAAGCTGGAACAAGTTTTTCTGGAACTATTAGTTCTTCAATTGGCTTAGGCCTTTTACTTAATCAAGGTATAGGTTCTACAATAAGAGTATCACTCACAGCTGATCCAGTTGAAGAAATAAGAGTCGCTAAAGAAATATTGAGTAATTTTGGACTATACAAAAAACCAAAACTAATAAGTTGTCCTACTTGTGGTAGAATTCAATATGATATGATTCCAATTGTTATTGAAATCGAACAATTTTTAGATACTATAAACAAAGAAATTACAGTAGCAATTATGGGTTGTGCTGTAAATGGTCCTGGTGAAGCTAAGGAAGCCAATGTTGCAGTAGCCGGAGGAAAGAACGAGGCTTTACTTTTCATTGATGGTGTAAAAAAACGTAAAATTAAGCAAGAGAATTTAGTTGAAGAATTGAAAAAAGAAATAATAGATTATAAGAAAGAGCGCTAATAATAGCGCTCTTAGTTTTTAAAATATACTTACAAAAACATTAATGACATTCTTTAATAAGTTGTTATCATATAGATATTTACTCAATCTAAATTTCTCCGAGGCAAGCTGCATGTCAACGGCCAAGAACTCGTAAATCAGATTGTTTATTGCTGGAATGTTAATAACCAATGCAAGAACAAACAACAATATATATATTAATAAAGCAACTTTTAAAAATCCAAATATTAATCCTAAGATTTTATCAATTTGTTTAATAACCGGAATTGATGTAATTCCTTTTGCTAATAATTTCAATAACAAAAATATTAACATTGATCCAAAGAACAATGTTATAAAAGCCAACACTAATAATGCTAGCGATAGGATTAGTGGTGATATTGAATCTACAATAGATACAGCAACTGTATTATAATCTACTGATTCAATTATCCAATCTACCATAAAGTTTGGTAAACTAAATCCTTCTAGAGCTTCTCTTAAATTGCTTTGGGTTAAATCAGCAGTGGCTAAACCTATTTCATCTAATCTAGAATATAGGTATTCGTTAATATTTCCTCCTAATGCTTCTCCAAACCACTTTCTTAAAACACCTGAAAATGGTCTTGCTAATAAAACAGACGCAACCAAACCAAAAATTGATGAGGCCATATCTATAATTTTTTCTAAGAAGCCTTTCTTCCATCCAATTACTAGGAAGAGTATTACTACTAAAATAATTAAAATATCAATAATTCCAAACAAACCAAAAAAATCCATATCATCATCCTTTACATTTTATTTATATAGCTTAAATAATCTCTATAAGAAAAAATCATTTTCCTAGCAGCAAAAACTTCATCCGTACGAGAAATTGGTGTATTTAATGGTGCTTTCTTTAATAGTTCTGGTTTTTCCTTTGCTTCTTTAGCTATTTGTTTCATAACTCTAATAAATTCATCTATTGATTGAAGTGATTCTGTTTCTGTTGGTTCTACCATGATTGATTGATGAAATAATAAAGGAAAATATATTGTAGGTGCGTGCATTCCATAATCAAGTAATCTTTTTGCCACATCTAAGGTTGTAATACCATTTGGATTATCTTTTAATCCGTCAAATACAACTTCATGCATACAGTAACGCTTAATTGGTAATATATAGTCATCTTTAAGACACTCTCTTACATAGTTAGCATTTAAAGTAGCAAAATCACCAACTTGCATAAGATTTTCTTTACCAAGATTAAGAATATATGAATAAGCTCTTAACTCAACTAAATAGTTTCCAAAAAAAGAAGATATTTGACCAATTGCATTTTTATCATTTGCAATATAATAATAGTCATCTAACTTTTTAACTCTAGGATTTGGTAAGAATTCTGTTAAAACTTTTGTAACTCCAACAGGTCCAGCACCAGGTCCTCCACCACCATGTGGTGTAGAAAAAGTTTTATGCAAGTTTATATGCATAATATCAAATCCCATGTCTCCTGGTCTAACTTTACCAAGCAGTGCATTCAGATTGGCTCCATCATAGTACATCAAGCCTCCGGCATCATGTACTAATTTTGTAATTTCACATATGTCACTTTCAAATATACCTAGAGTATTAGGATTTGTCAACATCATCCCAGCTATTTCATCATTTAAAACTGATTTTAGTGCTTCTAAATCAACCATCCCGTTTTCATTTGACTTAATTTCAACAACTTCCATTCCACAGACAACTGTTGATGCTGGATTTGTTCCATGTGCTGAATCAGGGATAATAATTTTTTTACGTTTAAAATCTTTTCTTGATAAATGGTATTGTTTCATTACCATTAAACCAACCAACTCTCCGTGAGCACCAGCATAAGGATTCAATGTAAATTCAGCTAAGCCAGAGATTTCACTTAATGATTGTTGTAATTCATAGTATACTCTTAAAGCCCCTTGAACAGTACTTACTGGTTGATAAGGGTGTAAAAGTCCAAAATTTGTATTTGTTACTATTTCCTCATTGATTTTAGGATTATATTTCATAGTACAAGATCCAAGTGGATAAAACCCGTTTTCAATGCCAAAATTTTTCTTAGAAATATTTGTATAGTGTCTTACACAATCTAATTCACTTACTTCAGGTAAATTAAGTTCAGATTGTCTCAGATTTTTACCTAAATCTTTAATTTTGAATTCAGGATAATTTGCTTTTCTTAAAGAGTATCCTTTTCGACCTGGTTTAGAGATTTCAAAAATTAGTTTATCGTAACTCATGATAACCCCTCCAATATTTCTACTAACTTATCTATTTCGGTAGTAGTTCTCATTTCTGTAACGGCGAAATTAACTAAGTTTTCATATGATTCATTAATAGAACCTAAACTAAATCCACCAAATATTTTGTTTTTAAATAAAGCTTCCTTCATCAAATCATGATTAATACTTGTTTCTAAAACAAACTCTTTCAAGAAAGGTTGTTTAAAATTATCAAAAAACTTTCCAGTTTCTAATAACCTTTTATAAAGGTAATGTGCGTTTTGATAAGAAAGTTGATTAACTTCTTCTAATCCTGATTTTCCCATTATAGACACATAAACTGTTACATATAATGCCATTAAAGATTGATTAGAACAAATATTACTGTTGGCTTTTGATCTTCTAATATGTTGTTCTCTTGCTTGAAGAGTTAATACAAATGATCTTCTTCCTTCAGTATCCGTTGTGTAGCCACAAATTCTCCCAGGAAGCTTTCTAACATATTTAGTTATAGTAGCTAAGTAGCCAAGGTAAGGTCCACCAAAAGCAACTGGTGCCCCTAAGCTCTGGCATTCACCGCATGCTATGTCTGCATTATTCTCTTTAGGTGTTTTTAAAACAGCTAATGTACTTATATCACTATTTTGAATTAATACACCTTTAAATTCATGAACAATATCACTAATGCCTTCATAATTTTCAATAAATCCAAAGAAATTTGGATTTTGAACTATCACACCAGCGTATTCTTTACTCATTTTATTTTTAAAATCGATTTTGTTAAAAACACCATTTTCACTACCAACAAAATCAAATTCATATCCTTTAAACTTTAGATATGTTTTAATAACCTCGATAGTATTTGGATTTAAAGTTTCAGAAATCAAAATCTTCTTTTTTTTAGTTATATTGCATGCCATAAAGCATGCTTCTGCTGAAGAAGTGGTTCCATCATACATAGAAGCATTAGAAACATCTAAACCTGTTAATGCTTGAATCATTGATTGGTATTCAAAAATGTATTGTAAAGTTCCCTGAGATATTTCAGGTTGGTATGGTGTGTATGATGTCAAAAACTCTTGCCTAGAAGTAATAGCACTAATAATTGACGGTTGATAGTGATCATATACACCTAAGCCAGAAAAAATAACCATTTCTTGGTTATTCTTACTGATTTCTTTGAAATAATCTCTTACTTCCATTTCTGACATTTCAGATGGAAGCTTATATTCGCCTTTTAATAACACTTTTTTAGAAACATCACTAAATAGTTCATCGATTGATGTAATCTTTAGTTTATTAAGCATTTGATTTACATCTTCCTCAGTGTGTGGAAAATATTTATACATAATGACCTCGCTAGATTAATTCTTTATATTGTTCAGCTGTTAATAATTTTTTAAGTTCTTCAGGGTTTGATATTTTAACCTTTATGAACCAAGCATTAAATGCATCTTCATTAACTAATTCAGGCTCTCCAACTAAATCTTCATTCATCTCAATTACTTCACCTGATACAGGTGCCATTAAATCGGAAGCTGCTTTTACAGATTCTACTGCGCCAAATTCAGTTCCTGCTTCGAGTTGATCACCTACTTCAGGTAAATCTACGAAAACAACACTTCCTAGTTCTTTAGCTGCAAATTCAGTAATACCAATTAACACTTCTTCTTCGTTTAATTTTTTAACCCATTCGTGGCTTTCTTGATACATTAGTTCTTCAATTACTTTGCTCATGTTAAGCTCCCTTCGTTTTATAGTTTTTCTTTAGAAATTTTTTATCTCTTACAAAACCAGGAACAAATTTATTTCTTACTTGAATTTGTATTTCGGTTCCGGTTTTTGTGTATGGTCTATTAATCATAGCAAGAGCGATTGGTTTATTAAGGGAAACTGAAAGATAACCTGTAGTAACATATCCAACTTCTTTTTCGCCTACGAATACTTTGTATCCTGCTCTTGGAATTGACAATTTTGTTAATTCGATTCCGACTACTCTTCTTTTTAAACCAGCTTCTTTTTGTTTCAATAGAGCTTGTTTACCTGTAAAAGTATTTTCTGAATCTATTTTCGTAAAGAACTTTAATCCTGCCTCTAAAGGCGTGATTTGATCTGATATTTCATGTCCATATAATGGTAAAGCAGCTTCAAATCTAAGTGTATCTCTTGAACCTAACCCACATGGTGTAACCGATCCTTGAATGAATACTTTCCATAATTCTAAAATAGCCTCATCATTAGCATAAATTTCAAAACCATCTTCACCAGTATATCCAGTTCTAGATATCAATAATTGATGACTATTGTATTCAAAATTCTTAAAGTTAAAAAACTTAAGCGCATTTAAGTCTAAGCTAAGCAATTCCAACATCTTAGCTTGTGCATTCGGCCCTTGAATAGCTATTTCAGAATAATCATCTGAAACATTATTTACAGTTACTTTAAACTCATTCGTTTGTTCTACTACCCATGCATAATCTTTCGCAATATTACTAGCATTTACAACAAATAGGAATTTTTCTGAGTTGTATTTATATATTAATAAATCATCCACTATAGTTCCATTTTCATAACACATCATACCATATGTTACTGACCCATTTTCTTTGTCTATGATAGAATTTGAGAATACTTGATCAACAAATTTCTCAGCTTCTTCTCCGGATACAATAAATTCTCCCATATGACTAACGTCAAACATCCCTACGTTTTTTCTAACTGCTTTGTGTTCTAATTTAATGTTATCATACACAATTGGCATCTCATAGCCAGCGAACTCTTCCATTTTTGCTTTAAGATTTACATGTTCATCGTATAAACAAGTACGTTTAATTTCTTGCATTTTTCCACCTCTAATTTATTATAACAAATTTTAGTATTTTTACTAAAATAAAATATTCAAAAATTGCTCTTTTGTTAAATTATAAACATATTCACTTATTTCGTTCTGTTCCAATATATCACTAAAGTTATTTTTTGTAAATTCTTGGTTTTTAAAAAGTTCTAAAAACTCACTAATATCTTCAATTAAAAAATAATCTCCTAGCATATTCATGCTCTTAACTATGTTATTTTTTAGTTCAATAGAAACTTCTATTATACCAGCTTCTGTTTTACCTTTTTTCTTGAGTGAATAATTTGGATTTTTTCCATATATAAAATCAGGTAATAGATACGTTTCTTCAATTTCTCTTATTCCTACTATATCTTCTTCAGTTAGAAAAATATGAGAATCACAAAGATTCTTTTTAAAATGGTTCTTAAAAGTCTCAATATCGATATCAATATGATCAACAATATTAGTTACCCTACTTCTTACTGATTCAATTCCTTTAGAAATTAATTTTTCATTATCAGGAGTTATCGCTTTTACCATTACACTTATATCTGTGTTGTAAAGCATAGTTCCATGAACAACTGAACGATTATTAACTCTATAAAATGCATTTCCTGAAACCTTCATTCCGTCAATAAGAATATCATTTCTACCAGAAAAATATGCCTTTAATTCAAGTTCATTTAAAAGTTTGACAACTTTGTTTAAGTATTTATCGAAAACAAAATTTTTATTAAAATACGGTGTAATAAATGAAAACATAATGTTTGAAAGGTCTGAATAAACACAGCCTCCACCAGATTTCCTTCTATATAAGTTAATATTGTTTCTTTTAACATAATCTAAGTTAACTTCGTTTTCAATCAATTGATTACGGCCAAATATTACAGTTGGATCAACTTGCCACATAAAAAAATATTCACTTTCAGGATATTTTTTAGCCAAGTACTCCTCAGTAGCTAAATAAAAGGTCAATCTTTCCGTTTTGTTAAATGGATAATTTACGTATTTCATTTTGCCTCCAATAAAAAGAGAGAAATTAGTCTCTCTCTAAAAATTCTTTTATTCTCTTTTCTTCGAGTTTTGCTATAAATTCAGTAAATGGTTCAATTTTTCTATTAATTTTATATTCATCAATATTTTTGTAATATTCATTGCGTAAATCTCTGGTGATTGAGATTGGTAAAAATCCATCTAATTCCAATTGGTAATTAAGCAATAGTCTAGCTAATCTACCATTAGCATCCATGAACGGATAAATTTTTAACATTTGCAAAAGAGCAAATGCAGCTTTTTCAAGTCCCTTTAACTCAGGATTATTTAAGTCTGCAAAATATCTATCCATTTTACTATAAATTTTCAAGTATGTTGGTGGTACGTGTTTAGCTCCTAATATAAATAAATCTCTGGTACGATATACTCCGCCATTAATAATTCCTTCAACTAATACTTGATGTAAATCCTTAACAATTGTTTCATCAAATTCAGTATCTTTTTTTGTAAATCCATGAACTGCTTTTATGGCATGAAAATTATTAATAATTGCCTTTCTAACATGTTCGGATTTGTCAGGGAACTGACGAGAATGGTCCTCTAACAAGAATAAAACGTCTTCAAATGAATAATTACCATTTTCAAAACATGTTGATTCATAGATATAACGTACATCAAAATCATCACATAATTTTAAATATTCTTTTTTTAATAGACTTTTTTTCTTGTCGTTTATCGCCTGTTTAAGCGCTTCTACCTCTTGAATTTTCATAATTCATCACCTCATAATTATAATAACATAGAAAACCCTTACATTCAATTGTTTTGATGAAATATCCAAAAAAAAAGCAACTTTTTTAAGGTCGCTTTATGCATTTATATTATCATAAGATGATTTAACGATTTGATATACAACATCCTTTGGAATATCACCATAGTTATTTGCCTTAAACCATAGCTCTTCACGAGTTGATTTGTTTTTAGAAATAGTAGGATATTTTATAATTAATCTTATCCCTTTTTCTAAATCGTATTTGAAAGCTACTCTATAGTAATTACCAAAATTCATTAGTACTAAGAACGGTTTTCTATCTACATAAAATGTTATTTTACCTTCATCAAGTTTAGTAACTACTTGAGGTAATTCTCGAACATAGGCTACTAGTTGATCAAATGTTGGATCTAAGGATTTGAACATCTTTGGTTTTTCAATATAGTATTCAATTGAATTTGGTTGATTTGCTGCTGGAGACGTTTTAGTGAATTCAGGATCAACATCAACATCTTCATAAATCATATTGGTTGGGTCTATGTTTTGTTCAGATGATACAATTGTTTGTTGATTTGATACAATCATAGTTTTTTTATCATCGCTTCTATTTACAACTTCATGTTTGTGCGTATCTTTTTTCTTAGTTCTTCTTGATTTCAAGTTATCTTTACTCGGTTGTTTATTTGTATTACTTATATCATCAATTTCTGATTCTAATTCATCCAATTCTTCATTACGTTTTTTACTGACGCTTGATATTATTATATGAACAATATATAAGACGACTGCAACTGCAACGATAAGAATAAAGTAATATGTTCCAAAGTTACCATACTCAGCTGCTGTTAATTTGAAAGTAAAAAACCAATATGATAAATAACTAGCAATAGCCATCAATTCTATTATTAAAACGAAATGTGCTATTCTTCTTCCATTGGATTCTTTCTTGAAAGTACCCAAGAATAAATGACCAAAGATTATCATGTTAAGTGCAACTATTCCGAAGAAACCTAAAACTAGTAAATTTATAGTATTTGGATTAAGTGAATAAACATGATAGTTAATTAACCCTCCAAAAACTAACATTGCAATAGCAAAAATATACATAGGAATGAATGCTACTCTAGCTGTGTTTTGGCTTACGTGTCCATAATTTCTATATTCATTATTAGCTATCAGCATATATACCAACCCAATAATAATTACTAGAGCACCTATACCACCTTTAATATAAATCTCATAGTTTTCTAAAACTGGTATAGCTACACCCCACTGTGATATATTGTTCCAAGGTACAGCTGCTACCGAAACTAAAAGTATCGATAATAAAATTAAAAAATTCCCAAAAAACTTTTTCATTAAATTCACCTCATATTTGTCTATATAAAAATTATATATAATATACCTACTTATGTCAAGAAACCTAGTACTAATAAAGTAAATATTTTTTAGTGATAATTGCTATATATAAGCATTTATGACATTATATGTCACGTTTCAAATAAACATTTACAAATTTTCGTTTTTTTTAAGCATTACAATTGCGATATAAAAAAAATTAATATATAATGAAAACTAGGATATAGTATTTACTACATGTATTTAAATTTTATAGGAGGTTAATTATGCAAGTTCTAAAAGAATCAGTGAGAAATTCAATTGTTGAAGGTGCTATTGCTGAATTTTTCCATAATGGTTTTCAAAAAGCCAACATGAGAAGAATTGCAGACAATGCAAACATTACTGTCGGGAACATCTATCGCTACTACAGAAACAAAGAAGAGCTATTTAATGAGATTCTATTACCTGCACAAAGAGCTATTGATGACTTAGAAAGTTTTGATAAAAAACTTCATGTTACAAAGATCGATAGTCAAGAAGATGTGAATCAACTTGTTCAATATGTTATAAATGTTTTGAAACCTTACACTAGAGAGGTTTTCATTATGATTTACAATTCTGAAGGAACTCATTACCAACAAGTTAAAGCTCAGCTAGAAAACTTAGTAGTTGATAAAATAAATGATTATTACCCAAGACACTTTGATCGATATTTCTTAACTGTATTAGCACAAAGCTTTATTCAAGCTGTATTCCATGTTTTTAGAGAAAATGTCAACAACATAAGAAAAATCCAAGAGTATATTACTCAACTTGTTGTCTATTTCTTCAGAGACATAGATAAAAGAATGTTTTAAAAAAACCTCATATCGAGGTTTTTTTTTACATTTTTTCTAATTCAATAACATTTGTTTTTCCAATAATTGTTTTTGGCAATTCTTCTAATACAACTATTTCAGAAGGAACTGCATATGGACTGATATTAGTTTTTATCAATTCTTTTATTTTTTTATTATCAAACGGTTCAACCCCACGGTTCCAGGCTATAAACAATTTAACAAGACTACCTCTTAAAGGATCAGGCTTTCCAATCGCAGACACTTCTCTTACTTCAGCATAGTTCATCAAGAAGTTTTCTATCTCAGATGGTAATACAGGCATACCGTTAACTTTAATAATTCTTTTAAGACGTTGTTTGAAATGAACGTAACCTTCTAAATCCATAGAACCTAAATCACCTGTTCTAATCCACAACTTATCTCCTAATTCAACAATAGTGTTCTTAGTCGCTTCTTCTTCATTTAGATAACCATTCATCATAGTTGGTCCGCTAACCAATATTTCTCCATCAGCTCCTGGTTCTAAAAATTCCTTTGTATTTTCTAAATTTAGAATAGCCATATCAATTCCTGGTAACGGCTTTCCAACTGAATTTGGTAAGTTATTTTTTAATGTGTTAACGCAAGATACGGTAACAACTTCTGTTAAACCATATCCTTCCAGCATTCTTGCTTGTGAATAGTAATATTCCATGACTGCATCAAATCGTTTTTTTAAATCCTCAGCGACATAGTCTCCACCCACATAAACTTGTTCAATGTTTCGAATATCTGTAGAGCGAAATTCCTTGTGACGCAATAGAGCTTCATACAATGAAGGCACCCCAATTATAAAGTTAACTTGATTGTTCTTAATGAGTTTCACTGCAGTACTAGCACTAAACTTAGGCATCAAGGTGTCAACCCCACCGCACATTAACATTCCGTGAATTCCCATACATAAACCAAATCCATGGAACATTGGTAAAACAGCCAGCATGTGTTTATCTTCAAAATCTAATCTGTCCATAACATATGGAACTTTAGATGCTAAAAAGTTTACTGCATAATTTGATAGTTCAATAGTTTTAGGTGTCCCAGAAGTTCCTCCACTATGAAGCAAAAAAGCTGTCTTTTTAGGATCTACTTTAGGTTCCTTAATACTATTTTCTACATATAGCTCAGATAATTTTAAAATTCTTTCACCATACTCAAAAGTTTTTAATTTTTTACGGTTAATAAATTTATAACCTGTTCTTTTAATAAATCCAAATTCATCTACAGGTGTTACTAAGATTAACTTTGTAGTTTCCTTGTCTAAGATATTTTCAAAATGCTTGTAGAAAGTATCAATTATTATTAAGTGATTTGATTTTGTTTGTTTCATAAACTTATTCATTTGTATTACTGGTGTTAATGGATGAACCATATGGCAAACAACACCTATTTTATTTAATGCATAAAGAGTGAAAAGAGCTTCAAACACGTTTGGCATTGCAAGTGTAACTGTTTCTCCCTTTTTGATATCTAAGCCTATAAATCCACCAGCAAGCATATCCACTTTCATCTTTAAAGTTTCATAATCAATATATTTCCCCATAAATAAAAGAGCATTTCTTTTTGGATATTTAATAGCAGTATCTTTTAATGATTGATATAAAGTTTGATTAAATTTCATAGTATCCTCCATTTATATTTTGTAACCAAATATAAAACCAACAATAAATATAATTGCAAATAACACAAGTTGATGTAGTAAAAATATATACAATGAATATTTTCCTGCTTTTACACAAATGTTTTTATCAGTGATTTTCACTTGAGGGAATAAACTTGTTTTGTTTTTATAATAAGCGTTTCCTATAACGGTACCTACCATAATCATTCCAAGGTAAGGAACCAAGCCAAAATAATCAGCTCCGTACGCTTTAGTTCCAATAATAATGCCAGGAATATCAGTAATGCCAATATTAGCAATATAATTTAATTGCCAAAATTTAATTACTAACCCCAAGAATATTATTGACATACCTATTATAAGAATGAATAACTCATTATTCCAAATCTTTCTAAATATATATGTAAGGAATATACTTATAGCATACATGTGTATTACTCCGAAAATTATAAACATATGCAATCCAGTAAAATATTGAATAAGTCCTGTAATAACACTAATAAGTACAGCCACAATTAATAATTTTAGCGATCTGCTTAGATTAGACTTACTAAAAGTATAGCTTATACCAGATATAATTAAAAATACTGAGACAAAGAAAAAATGTCCAAAAAATCTTAAATCTGATATCCAATATGACTCAGCAATTTCATTAAACCAATTAAATACACCGCTATCTACTTCTATGAAATTTTTAAAATAGCTATCAATCTGTCCCAAATCATACATTAAATGATCAAACACCATCATAATAATAGCGAAGCCTCTTAAAAAATCTAGTTCCCAAATTCTTTTTCTTTTCATATTCTCACCATATTGTTTTAATACGAATATTATATCATATCTTTAAAGTATTTTTTGAAAAAACCAATAAAAACAACCAATAGTACGTATATAATATGAAAGTGTTTTTCTAACGTTCTAAATCTTACATTATGATATAATATTTATATGGAGTGATACAATATGGTTAACTATAATGATTATATCGATGCGTTAATTGAAAAAGATGATGAAGCCTTTAGAATAGTGTATGAAAATACTAAAAAAGGTGTTTTTTCTATGATAATATCTATTGTTAATAACCGTGCAGCTACTGAAGACTTAATTCAAGACACTTACATGAAAATGATTCAAAAGATAAAGCAGTATAAAAAAGGAAGAAACTTTTACGCTTGGTTATTACAAATAGCTAAAAATACAGCCTTAGATTATTATAGAAAGGAAAAAAGAGTCTCCGTTGTAGATCCTCAAATGAATGAAAACCTCTTCAATGGCGCGGTTAAAGAGAATAATAATTATGAAGTTTTAGATATGGTAAAGGACTTAAACAATGAAGAAAAGCAAATCATTTTATTAAGAGTTGTTTCTAACACCAAATTTAAGGATATAGCAAAATTAGTAGAAAAACCAATAGGAACTGTTCTATGGATCTATCAAAAAGGAATAAAGAAGTTACAAAAATCTTACAGTAAGGAGTGATTGTTATGAAAAGAAAAGAAATATTAAGCAAAATTAAAAATCAAGCATTGAATGAAATGCCTGACGTTTTTAATCGAATTAATCTTGAAAATATTGAAATTCAAGACAATAATTTCAATTCTATTAAAAAACCACTTAATTTTAGAAGAGCTTTTTCATATACATTTGCATCTTTATTTATACTGGTAAGTGGATTTATGATTTATAACTTTGGATACCTATCTCTTATTAACGATTCTAACCCTTTAGAATCAGAAACTGAAATGATTGGTTTCCAAACTGTATCAGCAGCTGCTTTGTTAAGTATAGCTGATGTAAGTGAACTTAATTACTTTGACAATGATTATGTAGTTACTGAATTAAATCAAAGCACTTCTACTGTTGAAGATGAAATAGAACTAATAAATAGCTACCTTAACTTAGCAGAAACAGTTATTGGTAATGAAAGCAATTTTGTTTACAATAATATTGAATCTGACAATCAAAACTATTTATACGCGTTTGAATACAAAGGTTCAGACCTAGCTGGTAATTTAATAGTATATAAAGTTTACTATAATAAAGAGACAGCTCTTAATGGTAATGAAATTACTTCAGGAATATTAATTCATGGCTTTGAAGAATATAATTTTACTAGTAGTCAAATTCAAAAAGATGACAAAATAATAAATAAATACAAAATATACATTGATAGTGATAATTTCGTAGAAGTATCTGATGTTTCAAATAATAATTTACAAAAATTTTCATATCAAGTGTTTAAAGATGGAAATCTATCTAATTCTAGCGAAATAACTATTAATTCATACAAAAATAATATTAAAGCAACAATGAATATTACGAATAATTACAGTGATCAATTAACTCTAGAGTTTGAAAGAAACACAGAAGATTTTGATAATCAAGAAATGAAAATCAAATATACTTATTCAAAAGGAAACAACTTAGAAACGGGAGAAATCAGTGTAAACTTAATTCAGGACGATCAATCTGGAAGCTATCAATATCAATATCAATTCGGTAACGATGAAGTTATCGTTACTGATAGATCAGGAAAAGGCAATACTAAAGCGAGTGAAGATGATTTTAAACCTGTTAAAGGGAACAAAGATAGTAATTCTACAAGCACTGTAAGTACCGAAGAAGAAACTACAACTGACAATCAAACCTCTAGTAATCCTGGCAATAGCAATGGTACCTCAGGTAACCCTAACAGCAGTAATAATAAAGCTACGCAAGATAATTATCAAATAGAAAAACAAAATGACATAGAAAAAATGGAGATTTAATTTCTCCATTTTCTATTAAAAAAACCGGTTGTAACAACCGGTTTTTATTATTTATGCATTTTTGATAATAGCTACTACTGGTATTAGAAGAAATGCTATCCAAGAAAATTCCCAGAATCCCCAAAAGAATCCTAGTGAGAAAAATAATATGGTAGCAATAAATGGCATAATAGCGACTAATTTCGATTCATTACTAGCATGTCTCATAATCGCTAAAACTGGAATTGATAGGAAAATCATCCAAAGGTATGACCAAGTAGTACCAAATATAAACCCAGCTCCAAAATAAACAATTAAACAAGCCAATAACAGTAACCACTCAGGTAATCCTTCACCTTTTCCACCAGTAAATGACCATTCACCTTCACTTATAATAATTGAAACTCCTAATGGTATTAAGAATGCAAATAATGAAAAGAACCACTCATCATGAACAAATCCTAAATACAAGTAAGCTCCTACTGCAATAGCCATACTTAATTCAAACACTAATACTTGCCAAACCTTTTTATAATTCAATCCACCTAAAATAGGAATGATTAGAAATACTAACCAAATAAAGCTCCAGTCTCCTATAAATGTACCATAAAGAATAAATACGGATAAGGCAACAAATGGACTAAGTGCCGTTAATATATTTAATAAAGACATATTCTTTTTCCCACTTAGAACACCTATTACAGGAATAATTAGAAATACTAACCATCCTGGGTGCCATAAATCGAAAACAAAACCTAGAATAAAAAACGTAAATATTGCGATAAATGGACTAAGTGCAACTACACCTTGATTCTTACCTTTTTCAAATACATTAATGATAATAGCTACAACAGGAATTAATAAGAAAACCATCCATCCAGGATGCCATAAATCAAATCCGAATCCAAGAATAAAAAATACAATTGTTGATATAAAAGGCATTAAAGCGACAATTCGGTTATCTTTTCGTTTTCCTAACTTTATGTGCTTATGACTACTATGATTTTGATACTCAAAAGTATATGCATCATCATCGTCATCATCTTGCTTTTCAAAACCTTCCGATAAATCTTCTACAACTTTTTCAGGTGTTCCGATTAATTCAACAATTTTCTCGTCACTCATGTTTTTACTGATAGCATCATCGATCATTTCCCCATAATCAGCAATGATATCATCAAGCTCTTCTTGACTTATTGAATATTCCCCTAATAATTTTTTTAGCTCTTCTAGATATCTTTCTTTCATTGAGAACCAGCCCCTTCCAAAATTCTAAATACTCCTTTAATAAATTGTTTCCATTCCTTGAGATTTTCATACAATCGTTCTTCCCCGTCATCAGTAATCCTGTAGTACTTCTTAGGTGCTCCTACAGGAGAAGGAACCTTATAGGTTTCAAAATAACCCTGTTTGGTAAGTCTCCTTAATAATGGATAGATTGTATTCTCATTCACTGGAACTTCTTTTGATAATCGTTCAATTACGTCAAAACCACACAAGTCTTTTTCTTCCATGATTTTTAAAACACAGATTTCAATTATCCCTTTTTTAAATTGTGAATTCATCTTACCCCTCCTTTTTGTGTTATACACACTATAAAGATAAAAAAATTAGTGTGTTAAACACAGGAATATATTATCACCTTTTTGTGTAAAACACAATAACTTTTATTTATTTTTTTAAATAATATTAGTGATTATGGTGATGGTGCCCTATTTCTAGAGGTTCATCATTTTCACAATTTTCACTATTACAGTCTGTTTTTGTAAATTCTATTTGAATTGTACTATGTTTTATACCAAATTCGATTATAGTGAATATTAAATTAAGTAAAATGATAAAAACATTTTTTTCAGATTTTATAATAACCTCAACTCACTCTAAGTTCATCTCTCATTTTATCAATCTTTCCAGCATTCTCAACTACCGCAATAATTACAAACATGATAATCATGTATTGTGGCATGATGTATATATTGTCTACCATACCATGAATATTTGCTCCAATTAATGCAATCAAAAGAATTGCTTTTTCCTGATTAAATTTATAGAAGAAAATCCTTAAAATTGATACAAATTGTACTAATAATGCTAATCCACCCATAATACCAAAACAAGCTAATATATGTAATATTGTATTATGAAA
>Ga0075125_10000028_pt1 | contig 47268 bp, 68 predicted proteins | sample AntAceMetag02UKN_FD_69810 | JGI IMG/M metagenome (GOLD analysis project Ga0075125, IMG submission 69810) | Saline lake microbial communities from Ace Lake, Antarctica - Antarctic Ace Lake Metagenome 02UKN | ecosystem: Environmental > Aquatic > Non-marine Saline and Alkaline > Saline | place... | reverse complement strand
CCTCACCTAAAGCTCTTTCCCCTATCTCGTTCCACTTTTCCATAAACGGTATCTTAACCGTTTCCAATACCTTCCTCTTAATCATCAGACAGCTTGCCCCAACACCGTCTACCAGCCTAAGACCTGTTCTTTCATCTTGCTTGTACTGATTGTAGCTCCCGTCCTCGTACCTCCTCCCAACCGCCCAAGCGTACCCCCCCTCTTTCCAAGTAGGCGTGGCGCCGCTTACTATATCCTTGTCGTGCTTTACCAAGTCCAGCGGGTTCTTAATAGGGGTGGTATCGCTGTCAATCATCAGGAGAAAGTCGCAATCGGTCTGTAGGAACTCGTGGACGATGCCGTTTCTGTTCGCCGACACCGGAGCCGCTGACCTGAACAGCTGAACCACATCGTAATCCCTTTCCATTATCCATCTGGCAATCTTCGTCTCCAACCCAGCCAGTATCCAGCCCAAATGCGGGATAGCTACCATTATCTTGGTTCTGCCTCCCGAATCCTTTACAGTTTCAACTTCGCTCTTAGCTTCCGGCTTCTCAAATAGTGAATCGAATTCTGTTAGTTTTGTCATTATTCTCGTCTTTGTTGCCAGTGAATCTTCATATGGCACGAGCGACAAAGTAACCGTAGATTACTCGGTGCGCAATTCTTCTTATTAAAATCTATATGGTGAACAACTAAACAGCTACTTCCCTCCTCACTTACTTCGCCGCATATCTGACAGGTGTTCTTGTCCCTTGCCCAAACTTTCTGCCGTATAGAGCCCTTCCACTCTCTCGGGTAAGGCGATACCCCACCACGCCAGTTGATATTATCCTTGCCTTTTCTGAAAGGGCTCTTTGCCTGAAACATCTCGAAGTTCTTCGGTATTTTTCCCCTTTTACTTATACTGAGACATTTCTTAGAGCAAAATAGCTCCTTACTTCTCTTGATGAAGTATAGCTTTTTCCAAACCTTCTTCCCGCAGGTGGGGCAGGTTATCCATTTACCAGTCTTTGGCTTCCTGCCCCATCCTTTGGCAATTCGGCGTAATGCCTTTTCTTGAACCTCCTTTGGTTGCTTTGTCCAATGCCAGTCAGGTATCATATTATTATGATACCTTACCAAAGGTTACTTGTCAAGTGCTAGCATCACCCGAACGTAACCGTCCCAGAATTGTTACTCTCCCGAAGGAGGGCTAGGTCATTTCTGCCTAGCTCTGTATGTCGCCATACAGCTCGGACTATCCTTTCAACCCAGAGGGTTGCTTCGTCTCTAGTCTCTACACACGCCCTTCCGATAAATCGGAATGCTTGGCTCGGGATTGTCTCAGAGAGATGTTCCCCGAATTTACGAAGTTTCATTTCTACCTTGCGATAGAAAGACCCTAAACTTGTTAAGGTAATTTGGAGGGTATCAGCTGCACCCTTGTTAATCACCGAGAAGGTCTGCGCACAGAGCAAGGTACCAGCACCAGAAGCCGAGGAGTTGAAAATCCCCGCCTCGGTAACAGCACCTGTTCCGTCAGCAGCCGCCCAGTCACCTACATAAACGACCTTGTTGCTGTCGCCACCCGCACCCTGAGTGAAGGAGGTTAGAGCGTTCCGGTCAATCTCCGTTCCCAGAGTTGTAGAACCGGCTGTGTGCGCCGCAGTAGCCGTACCGATGGCCATATGGCTCATCGCCGCCTCTTCAGGAGAAGACTCCATCTGGTCAGCTACGTGGTCATCTCCAACATCAGTGAAGACGTTGTCGATTTCACGAAGCTGCTTCAGCTGGCCGTCCTTTCCAAGAAGCTCTGCTCGCAAGTGTCCCGAAATTGATTGTTTCTCAAACATTAATTATCACCCCCTCTCGAAAGCCTATAAAGGTGCTCTCGGTGTGGGTGCTCCTATTAGTTACTCAGATAGTACCTCAATTCCAGCGTCTTTCAAAGCCTTCTTCGTAGTTCCGTGCTTCTCCTTAATTCCATCGTAGTCCTCAGCAGTAATGCAGGTCTTGCCCTTCAAAGATATAAGGTTCAACTCTACACTCTCGCCGTCTATCTGCTTAGTCAGTTTGATCATAGATTATCACCTCCTCTAACCAGGCGTGTACTCTATAGAGAGGCCTTCAGCAAATGTTATTGAATCGCTTAGACTCAGTGTTGTTACATTTGCCAATGACTCTGCAATACCTATCGTATCATCTAATGCCTTGCTCCTGTCGCCTGTCATAACGACTTCCTCATCAGCAATCCCCATCTCGTCTGACAAACCGAGAGTTATTAAGTTGCCCAAACTCTCAGCTATAGGCATTGAATCTACTATCACCTTAGATATATCAATGTTTGTAATTTCCTCGGCGAGTGCTAGAGTCTCAGTCAGCGTTACCGCCTCCTGCGCTGGCTCACCAGTCGTTTCGTACTCGACCGTAACGAGAACATCGCCACTAGCACTTAGGCTTACTACCAAATTCTTGTTGAGAGGTAGCCTCCAGTACCGGCCTACTAGGTTCTTATCGAAGCTCCCACCATTGGCGGCGAGGTAAGTGCTAAATAGCTCCTTCCCGCCCGTCCCCGCCTTTAGGCAAACCGTAATTGCAGATGAGTCCCTATTACTAAAATGGAACCCCTTAACGGTAAGATTCCCCGTCTCGCCGGGAGCTGGAACAATCTGCGTATCCCCGCTAGATAATACATTCAGGGTCTCTATGGTTGCCTCGTCCTCGTTCGTAACAGCAACAGACGTCCTGCCGTGCCGTGTCTCACGGAATTTCGAATACTCTCTTGCACCTCTGCTCTTAGTTAAGCTCATATTTAATTCACCTCCTTAATTTGTTTCATATTTTACGTGCCCGCAAATCAGAGGCGACTGCTTGGCACAACTAATTTAAGATGTAACTCCCTTGGTCGTTGCTCTTTCCCTTGTCGGGTAAATGAGCAAGAAATCCTTCGATGCATCGCAAGCCGTGTTCGGGTCTGCGGTGCAGGACTCGATGTCCGTTGCATGGGTTGTAACCGTGGGCAAAGTTCCTTCCAGCGTGTTGTCCTGATAGGCAGCAACACAAGCGGTTACAGCAGGAATTGACTGTAGTCCCAGTTTATCATTGATTCCCACCGAGACGGTATCCGTCCCTGCGTGGGTTTCCGCAGGTACTAGAATCGAGGTTACCAGCGCAAACGCCTTGCTACCTTGAACCTCGCTTGCTCCGTTCAAAGCGATAGTTTCAGTGATAACCTTACCCCGGATGTTCTGTCCAGTAATAACTACATCTCCGGCGTTACCTCCGGCGTTCCCCTGGATACTTAAACCACGGGGGAAGTCTGGTTGGGTAATGCCTGTAGTTATTGTCTGGGCGGCGTCTGTTAAAGCAGTCGCTCCCAAAACTACATCCGCAGCATCGGCATCGGGGGCGGTAAACTTCTGAACCACCATCCCCCCCATACCTGAGAACAAATAACCAATAAACTGAGCATACTTATTCTTGATAATCATTGTTGCTTTTCACCTCCTTTCAAGGGTCAACACCTTTTTCGGATTAGGATATTTAATCTGGTATTTCACAGACCCTACCCCGTTATCAAGGTTACGCTACGGCGTCGATAATAAGGTACGCACAAGCCGCAGCAACCGTGTGCTCATCGGCAACCTCGGTCACCTCAATCCGGTCTCCCTTCAGTCTATCCTCCCTCCACTTGGCCGTCTCTCGGTCTTGGTGGTAGAACTGGTAACCAAAGGAGATTTTCTTGATTCCGGGACTGGCCTCAGCGTAGGCAATAAGAACCTTCTTGCCCCAGATGTAACCAAGGTCTTCACTATCGCCCTCTTGCGAGTCATCGTACATCAGGTCACCAACCACAACCCTCGGCGCACCTGGAAGTAACGAAGAAAGCAGGTCGGCAGTAATCACACCCTTCTGAGTGAACTTAATTCGCTCTAGAATGTCTGGGTGCTGCTCCAGCTGAATCATAACCTCCTCTCCCATTACAACTAGGTTGGGTTTCTTACCGGAAGCTGCCTTAGCAGAGTAAATACCCGCCGCAATATCTCCTAGCGGGTCTGACCCTGCGTAGTCGCTCCACTGGTTAACCCCAGCCAAAGTCGTGTTATTGAGAACCACAGCCGCATTGAAGGCAATGTCGGCGACCCTCTTTTCCCTTAGAAGGGTAAGAGCGTCAACAACATTCTCCGTGCAGTCTATATCCGGCTTTAGTGGTACATCGGCGTTCTTCCTTTCTCTGTCGTGTACGTCCCCGTGAAGGGCGTATTCCTCACAGAAATAGGAATCCGTTTCTAGATTGTAGTCAATCGCATTGGATTCCGAACCGATTGCCCTAAGAGCCTTGGGGAGTCGGAAGTTGCGAACATACTTGTAGTACTTGTCGCTTTCTTTAGCCACCTTAACCCTTGGGAAAACGGTATCACAAATCGAATCACCGTTAGCGTACTTGATTGACACAGCGGTTAATACCGCATCTTGATGGTAATCTCTACGTGTTGGATTCATATATTACACCCCCTTTCAATAATCCGTTAAATCAATCTTACTGGCGGTGCGCAGTACCCGGAAGTAACAGAACCTCAATGATTCCGCCCGCTCCCACGGTATTTGCCTCCAGAGCAATACCTACACCGAACTCGCCGTCAGCATCTCCGACCTCGCCCGTCCCGTCAGCGGCATCTGCTCCTACAATGATGTCACCACGAGAACAGTTTTCGGCCATAATAACCTTTGAAGAGCCACGAGTCGCAATGGTGCCAAATTCGTCTAGGTTCGGCTTGTTCTGTAACACCCCAATCGGATGGACGGTTTTCGCTCCCGCCCCAGCCAAGGCAAAATCTCCGTTAGCATCACCGGTAACGACCAGATAGAACTGGCCGGCGGTTCTACAATCAGAGTCTGCCCTGAGTGTGATTAAGCCATCAGGAATAGCTTGAGACATAAAATACACCCCCTTTCATAAACTATTAAAGGTAAATTGAATCTTGCCTCAGTTTTCTTTGGCAAGCTCTGGGTTGGCCGCAGCCACTCTCGTTAAAGCCTCTCCGAATTTCAGGCCTTCCTCCTCTTTCACGAGGTCGGTAGCCATCTGGACTAGCTTCTCAGAGGTTGAGGATTTATCGTCTTCCCCGCTCCCCGACTCCTCGAAAATCTTCGCAGAAATCTTGGGAAGGGACTCTACAAACTCGTTGAAGAGTTTGGTCTGCTTAGTGCTTAGGCTCATAATTAGAGCCTCAGCTGAATCAGTACTCTTTGGTAGAATTACGCCATTGGGATTGCTCTCAGAAAATGTGTATCCTCGGACGTCTTCACGAACCTCCTTGAAGCGGAGTTTCTTTTCCATAACTCCGAACTTCGAGCGCAGTTCGTTCATTTCCTTGGCCTGACGCTTGATGAGTATTTCCGATGCTTTAACCGTTTCCTCCTCGCCTTCCTCGCCTTCCTCCTCACCTTCCCCTTCTCCGGCACCTTCTCCTTCACCTTCTCCCTCACCAGCGCCTTCTTCCCCATCTCCGGCGGTATCCTTGGCTTCTTTCTCCAGTTCGGTCTTCGCTTCTTCTAAAGACGCTTTCTCCTCATCGGAGGCATCGTCCTCTAGCGCAAACTCGGAGTCTTCTGCCAGTTTAGCCTTGAGTTCCTCTTTGGTCATCAATAATTCACCCCCTTTCGAATCTTTTGATAAGTCAGTAAATCCTGCTCCAGGCCTCTCTGCTCGCCTCATCTCCCCTCCGCATTTAGGGCATTTTACATCCCTACAGTGTTTCTCTGTGGTTAGGGTCACTCCGCACTTCAAGCATTCGCACTTGTATCCTGCCATCTTGAACCCTGCGTACATATTCTCCGATAACATCACGGGAGCGAGTGATTTGAAGTACGGCCTGTTTGTTAATGCCCCCCCTAAGAGAACATTATCAAATATTTCGTGAGTTTCAAAGTCCTCATACTCGAAGTCAAACTCCGGCGAGAAGTATTTGAATATCCCACCCTTGATTAACTCCTGCCCTACCGGTGTCCATTCTATCACAGCTTTAATCTTCTCCACACCATTCTCTACTCCCCGCTTCAGTTCCTTAAACCAGCCAGCCGCACCCTTCTCCGGCTGGTGCTCTTGGTCTATAGCTATATCAACCTTCCGTACCTTATCGTTGAATGATTTTACGAACCCGTCAAGGTCTTGCGAGGTTATGTCAATTTTACCGTATTGTGGGTGTTCCCAGTTTCCAGCTGCTAGAACCTCAATCTCTGAGGTCTCCCCAAACTGCTTACCTACCTCGATGATCGGGCGGAGCTTTGACAGCTTGAACTCCGAGGCTTTGACCTTCTTCATTTCCCCTCGGTAGGACTTGCCATCCGTGTAACAATAGTTAACATACTCGCCCTCTTTCAGACCGTGGTCTTTGTTCGGACCCGACACCCTACGCACCCTTCCGCCCCGTTCTACGCACCTATCAAAATTAGCTGGCATTTTATCACCTCCCTTTTCCGTTATTTATACTCCTTAAAACTGTCGTATTTTCCTTAGTAGCTTCCTTCAATCCATTAAGAGATTCTCGGTGTCCTACGAACGCCGCAGTATTCTTAGTAATAACTTCCAAGGCTTTGTTACCAAACGACATAACATCGTTTCTAGCCTCACGAGCATCTTTCCGCCACTCTTTGATTAATAGAAGTATAATACCTGCTAAGAGAAAAGCAAATCCTGCAAATCCGTACTGAACCAACTCACCTCCTATCATCGCTTCAGTCATTCTTATCAGCCCCCTCTCGGTACGTCTTCTTACCGTAAAGTACCTCCTCTTGCCGCTGCATCGCCGGTGTAGTTAGCCTATCCTCAATCTCCAAGTGAGTGCTCCCCGGAAGCGGTGCGTGCAAGTCCTTGAACCCCCAAGGCGGAACCTCGGTCTGGGGTCTTAGCTGGTTTGGGATACCTGTAAAGGCCGGAGGGTTTTCCTCGCCTTTCAGAATAGCAACCCAAATACACCTACAATTAAAATGTACCCGCCCAGGCTGGTAGCTACTAAACTTCTTATCTGTCCCGCCGATAACCTTCCCGTCCATCGAGCGGCAGTAGTTGCAGTTATGAACCAAAGCCCTATTAGCAAAGTATTCGGCGGTGTCAGCCACCTGTAGGTTGTAAACTTTTAATGGTCGGTTGTTCTTGATATTTATGTTATAATTAGGTTGATGACCTACGCTTGCCAAGTTTGCGGCAAATCTTTTCAATCCCCCTACAAGAGCAGAAACCCTAGGTTCTGTTCCAGAGAGTGCTACCATAAATCCACGAAGACGGGGGAAAATGTCATTTGTCCCAGCTGCGGTAGAGTATTCTATCGCCCCGCCAACGCTATTAAATCTGGTCGTGATTTGTTCTGCTCCCTTGCTTGTAGAGATACGGGTAAAAGAGTAATTAAAGTCTGTATTGGGTGTAGCAAAGAATTCTCCGTACCACGCTCCAATGCTAGTAGATATAATTTCTGCTCGCTGGAGTGTAAACGCAAGCACGCTACCTACAGCATTTGTAAACGATGTGGCAAGACTTTTAATCATCCCAAAGGCCAGAATAGGAGCTATTGCTCCGAAGAGTGTCGTCGCCCGCCTGTCATTATTAAATGTAAATCGTGCGGAAAACCTTTTAGAAAGATTCCGTCTACTAACCAAGTCTTCTGTAATATTGCGTGCTACCGCCGATTTCACGGCGAAAGCGGGCTTGAAAAGAAGTTTAGAGGCGCCCTTGAAAATATCTCTTACAGTTTCACACAAGAAGCCCGTATTGGTAGGTACTCTATCGATTTCTACATCCCCAAGTTCCGAATTTGTGTAGAAGTTGATGGCAGTTACTGGCACCGAGATAAATCTAAGGATATTAAGAAAACTAAGTACCTTACCAAACACGGGTTCAAAGTACTGAGATTTCCCGAGGAAACCATAAACTCTATCAGCGACCTTGAAGAATACATTATTACGAGAATAAGTGAGTGTGTCGCCAACGGTTAGATACTTGGCTTCCTCAAACCCCCCGTTTACAAACACAGGATGGTCTTCGGTACAAACAAAATGCCCTTTAGTGGATGATACCTTAACTACTCGCCCCTCGTAATCTCGCACCCCATTATCAGTGACTTGCTTGAACCCGCCCCGTGTTAATACCTTGTCACCCGCCTTTATAGTCTGTATATATCTCTCCCCCTTGTCGGTAATTACTTTCGTGCCAGCAGGGAAGCAAGTCGCCCCGTCTAATATAGCACTCCATTGGTAGCCGTAAACATCCTCCGAGTAGGTGTCAAACGAATACTTCCTGCCCTCGTTAAAGCCCTCCGCCACCGACAGGTTAGCAGTAATAGCGCAGTTGCGGTTAATGAACTTCTTATAAGTATCTTTAACACTCTTTATGGTATCCGATGTGGAGACGGTTTTATCAAGCACCCCCATCGAGGCCGCCGACTTTAGATTATCAACTAAGTCCTTGTAGTGGCGCTCCGCATAGTAATGGGCTTGGTCGAAAATCTCGCCCGTCTTCTCTCCAGTAGTTGAGGGTGCGGGTTTCTTGATTTCAAATGCTGCTTTGTTCTTCCCATACTCGAACAGCTTCTTACTTCCGTTCCTAAATACCCTCTCGTACTCACCTTTAAACCTTCCGGCTATGTTTTGCAAAGCCGCTAAATCGTTATTCTGAACGGCCCGTTCAAACTTCGGCATCAGGTACGCCCGCTCACGGATTAGAATCTTTGATAGTTCGTTAAATAGTACCTTCTCCTCTGAATCCATTACCCGCTTAATCTCATCAAACCTCACCGCACCCTCTGCTTTCGTTAACTGGCGATGCCATCGCTCGCTCATCTTCTTTTCCGTCTTCACCTTTTCCTCCGTCTTCGCTTTCTCCTCCGTCTCCACCTTCTCCTCCTCTGTTTCCAACTCCTCCGTCTTTGATGCTGGTGTCGAGGTTCCAAACTCCTCTGGGGGTTCTGGGAGCTTTAGAATGTTCCTCAGGTACCTTTCCATTTCTGGGTCAGGCGTGACCATTCCTACCATTGAAAGTGATTGTAGGGCATTCGACAGCTTCTCTACGTCAATCACACCCAAGTCCCCGTGAGTTAGTTTGGGGTACTCATCCACCGTCCAGTTCAAGTCCACCATCTGCTGGATAGCGTATTTGTTTATAACATTCTCCGTATAGCAAGCCGCCGCATCCACCCCGTCCACAAAGAACGCCATCTGGCCCTCATTCAAAGCCCAAGAGCCGGTTTGCTGTCCTAACTCGATGAATTGAGCTAATACCGACTTCAGAATCTCTCTGGTATGGTGTTCTAGCATCTTCTGGGGGTCTTTGAGGGTGCTGGTCTTCATATCCAGCATCTCTATCTCCCATTGCGGGGACGGCCTAGTAATGTGGGATTGCTGGTTAGCCCGAAGGTTCGAGCCCAATTCATCCGCTTCTTCTTTGTCCTGCGGACTGTACCCCGGAGGTAAGGTTATTACAGGTATTCCTACCCCGTGCCTCTCAGTAGCGATGGCGTCAATAGCGTAGTAGTTCTTTCTGTACCACCAGTGCTTGTAGGCCTGACGGAGGAGGGAGGTTCCACGGAAGTTGTCGCCCTCTTTCTCGTTGGTAAAGATTAACAGCTTCTCTGCTGGGATTGTTATTGTCTCGTAGCTGCCTTCTTTATAAACCCTCTGCACTACCGAGACTAGCTCTCCCTTCTCCATATTCCATTCATATATTGTCTTGGGGAGCCTTGGCGCCCACTTCTTCCACAGGAAAACCCCGTCCACCAGCTTGAAAACCTTCTCAAACGCATAGAATCCAAACGGTAGATAAAGAAGTATTTCCCTCAAAAGGTCTTCCCAAACTAAGTCTTCAAATAGGTTCTGTTTTACTACGTCAGCAATTTCAATGTCTTGAGAGTCTTCTGAGGCGGGTTCTATATCCCAGTCTGCGGATAGAATTGGAAGGGTAACTGCTAGGAGGGCGGCCTTGACCGTGGCGTCTGACCACCGCATTTTATTTACGGTGTCAATTAGCTGGTCGCCTTTGAGGTCGGAAACATACTCCTCGGTATCTATAATACCACTAAATATAGTAGTTCCCGATGCGCCCAACTCGGTTCGTCCGGCGGCCTTTGTCGAAAATACTTGTCTGATTCTCTCAGTTAGCTTTGGCATTAAAATTCTTTATCCATTAAACCGGCGGTCATAGGTCTATCCTTCTTCCTAGACCTTTTGGAAGTTTCAGCCAAAGAGCCAACTGGTGCTCGACTCAAGGCAATCATACCATAATTGGCAGCGTGTGCAAAGTGGTCAGGCCCAACTGCCAAATATTTCCAAATTATCGTACCGTCTGGCTTCTCTACCCTATCTCTTGCCAAGTTACAAGAGTGCCGTATAAACACATCTATTATCTGGGTGACTTTAGGTAGTATAACACTGTGGCTTGTCACCGATTCTCCCCAAGCGTCCAATGATTCCGTTCGCTGGGCCACAACTCTCCACTCCTTCTTTTCATCATCCTCTGTCCATTTCACTGGCTCCTTTTGTGTGTCTGAGTAATAGCACAACCACACCCTCCCCGGATACTGGTAGGCGAACCGTCTGGCCGAATGCTTATTCGGCATTGCGTCAATCACGCAAGACACCACTTGGTAGTTGTCCATCAGGTTCGGGAGTTCGTCAAATGAATCCAAGACCCCACACCAAACTATCCTGTTAGCTTCCCCCCGTTGGAAAATAACCACGTGAAGCTCATCCCCTTGGTCAACGCCCATATAAGTACCACGCCCGTACTGTTCGAGGTCATACTTATTCTGAACGCACTCTAGTAGGTCTGTCCTCTTAATCGGGACGTTCTCACCAGCATAAGGTAGTCCCAGAACGAAGTTGTAGAAAGTCTGTAGCCACCGCTCGTTTTCTTTCTTTTCGACTATCTCCTCGGCGCTAATCCACGGAGCCATTAGCTGAGAGATATGGTACCCGCTAATCCTCGCACCCTTGTTGGTGGGCTTCCACTTACCCTGCTTCCTCACCCCATCGGAAAGCTCCGCCCCGCAGAACACGCACTGGTAGTAGGTACGCTCCCCAATCCTGATGGAGTCGGGATACTTCAAGACCTGCTCCTTGCCACATTTGGGGCATTGCACAAACCACTTCTTCATATCCGACCTCAGGTATAGGGCATTAACCCCATATCCCGGTATGGAAGGGTTCGATAGGTTGACTATGTACTTGTATTTGGAGTGCGACAGCCTCTCCCGATACATCGAGAGAACCTCCGGCTTTGACCTATCCGTCTCATCGTGAACTAACATATCCGCAGGAATCGAAATGGCCTGCCTTTCCGACCACGTCCCACGAAAGTATATGAACGACTGCCCTATCTGCTTTAATTCAACGGAGTCAACGTCGGCTATCCGCCCCATCAGGTGCGGGGAGGCACGGATGATTGGCGTTACCCTTGCCTTGGAGAACTCGGAAACATCGCCTGCTGTAGGGAATGTGTAAATAACGGCAACCTGATGCGTGTCCCCAAACCATAAAGCTCTGTTGATTCCAAAAGTAGTAAGCCCTGTCTGTGCGGACTTCTGGACCACAATCTCCCTAGCAGTATCCTTATAAATATCAACTAGGAAGGGGTGTTCCTCGAAGTCAAGCCTGTCGCCCTTCTCCGTCCGGCAGTTCTCTCCCGCCCATATTAGGGGCTTTTCCCTTTGGATCCCCTTTGGAATAGGGGACTGATTTCCTTCTAAGTTTGAGTTCATATACTTCTGCGATTGTATCCTTTAATTCCTTAGATATTCCTTCAAGTTGCGGTAACTCGTGTTCAAACTTATCCGGAGGCATTCTCCCAGCTAGTTTATAAACTCTATCCATTGCGTCTTTATCCCCTCTCTTAGCCTTTTGTACTAGCTTCCTATTTACCGCTGGCAACTGTCCTTGAAGGTAAAAGCCGGTGAAACGTTCCCAAACCTTATCCCAAAACCCATCCTCACCTTTCCAATCCGATAGGGTCTGCCCACTAACATCCTTGTCCTTAGCGAAAACCCCTTGTAGTCGTTCCTCCTCTGGGTCAGCGAGAAAATCAACAAACTCAGCCTTTACCCGCAGATAATACTCCTTTGTGTGGCGCTTCCTTTTATCCTTATTTCGGTCTTCCATATTTTACCTCCACAACTAAGTCCACATCCTGAAAATTTGGCAGCTCCTTTATTTTCTCATACTCTGATTGTGGGACATCGAGCGTGACCCGCCAACCTCTGTCAGTCCGAAGCTGCCTTATCCAAGGGTCAAACGCAATAAAGCTGATACTTTTCATTTCTTACAAACTCCGAACAGGAACGGAGCCTCGCCCCACCTCCCACCTCCAGGGCACGGCTTATCCGACACTAGGCACTTCTTAGAGTAAACCTTCGAAATCGGGAATACCTGCCTTACAAACTCCTCAAACCTATCCCGTGTGTAGCATACTCGGTGCTCCCTTTCCTCACTAGGCGGCATAATGTTATCTGGAACAGTGAAAATAGCCATCCCTCCAGGTTTTAGGATTCGCTCGACCTCCACCACAGTTTCAAAGCGTGGAACATTATCTAAGTGTTCCAAAAGTTCCGTAGCAATAACACAGTCAAAGGTATTTTCGTTCACCCCAAGATTCTTATTTATTCCGAGTGTCCAGTCCGGCATTTTTCCCTGCTCTGCGTTTATCCCGAGTGCCCTTAGGGAGCATACAGCTACATCAGAAATGTCCATTCCAGTCAAGTCGAACTTTGGGTAATCTTTCTGTATTATCTTTAGCAGTACGCCCATTCCACTGCCAAGCTCCAACACTTTCGCATCCTCAGGCAAGCCACTCAATAACTCCTTAGAAATAAAGGGAAACTTCCCCGGATAGTTCCGCCAAGTTTCGTCCACCGAGCCTTCTTTTGAGTAAACCTCGTCCCAATGCTCCTTTGTGTTGATGTTTGGTGGTAGTTCTTTCTCCGGCTCGTCCTGCTGGTTCACAACCCCCTCTAATGACAAATCCTCTTTCCAGTTCGGGTGACACTGCTCCAACCACTTAGCGGTATCATAAGCCGCCTTTTGTGCGTAGACCCTCATCATTGACTTTGGATTATCGGTGAAGTCCTTGTAGGTAAGCACCCTTGATGTTATGTGTCCTAACTGAACCTTCGGGTGCGCCCAAATCTTAAACCCTGCGTTCTTGGCCTTGAAACAAAATGTCAAATCTTCCGAGAACCCCGAACGGAACTCGAACCACTCCTCTTTCAGCGCCTCGTAAACCCTCCTATGAGTAAGGCAGAACCCGAACCCGCAACCGTCAACCTCGAATATCCTGTCCATCGGGTAATCCACAATCGGGGTGGCCGTCCAGTTCTTTTCATCCAACTTCCTAATAAGCGGCATCCGGTGCTCGCTGGTCGAGTACTGTATTCCCGTGATTATATCTTTATCTTCGCTAGCTAATACCTGAATGTCGTCCGGCTCCCAGACCGTGTCCGAGTCAATCCACAGCAAATACTCTGCCTCGCTTTGTAGGAAGTCGTGCACTATCTGGTTCCGTGCCGAGGCGTGCGGGGCGCACTTCCCAATGGGTAGGTAGTTAGCTGGGTAGGCGGAGAACATCTTCAATAGTCGCATAATCCAAACCCAGTCGAATCCACATTTACCTCTTGGTAATCCTAATGCAATTTTAGTCTGCGGTGTTATCTTCATTACTCGTTTGTATGGTCTGGATTGGCCTTTGGCTTCTCATCCGCCTCCTCTTCCCAACCCTCGTCCTTAGCTGGCTCCTTCGGTTCCTCAGCCTTTACCTTATCCCAGCCCTTATCTTTAACCGGCCCCTTTGGTTCCTTTGGCCCCTTTTGGGCCTCTTTCTGCCTAACATCATCCAGACTTACCTTCCCCTCCCTTATATTCACATTCACAAATGGAAAGTCCTCCGGCGTTAACCCCAACCTTGGGAACACATCTCCCACAATAAACGCCTTTAGCTCCTTGTCCATCGTCTGCATCACAATCTGATAATGAGCAAAGATAGCGAACAGGCTGCTCAACTTGTCATTTTCTGGTTTCGATAAACTGTATTCTTTCATTTTGCCTCCAATTCTGTGTTCCCTTCTACGGAAACAATATCTCCCATTAAAATAGAAATAACTAACGATAATCGTAACATTATGTTCAGTTTTCCGAAGTCAATAAATACTCTCATTGAATTTGGGAGGCTAGGCTAGATAGCCCCCCAGTTGTTACTTGGTCAGGTCGAGAACATATCTCCATGACACACCTGTTTGACTGGCGGTATGTTCTGTGCTATACTTTCCGCATGGAAGATAGAGTGTGCGTTGTGTGCGGAAAGACATATACCCCATACAACCCAAGGCAGAAAACCTGTAGCCCAGACTGTAGCCGGAGGCGGGCTAACTGGCGAACTAGGCGGTGGAACAAAGCCAACCAACCTAAATGCGTCCAGTGTGGCAAGCCGCACGGCAACGCTAGTCATACGGTAAAGAGTCGCCCCCTTTGCCAGTCTTGCTATCTTAAAAGCTGCCAAGGCCCACTAAACCACGCTTGGAAGGGTGGCCGAAGGCACAAGGGCAACGGGTACATTGAGATTTACGCCCCAGGACACCACCGCGCGCATCGTAAATATGTCCTTGAACACATCTTCGTCTGGGAAAAAGCCAACGGTAAACAACTCCCCGAAGGGTGGGTCATACACCACCTTAACGGCATCAAGAACGATAATAGGGCAGTGAACCTAGTCGCAATGCCGCTCAAGAAACACCACAGCCAACTAGTAAATCAGGTGCTTAAAGAGAGGATTAGGGAGCTGGAAAGCCAGCTTGGCATCAAACCCCCTAATCCCGAACCCCCGCTATAGCCCGATTACTGGCTACAGACTGAGCGCATAACGAGCTGTCATCCCATACTTAGGGTGGACGAAGAAAAGTGTTTGTTCTGGAACGCTTGCGACTCCTAGCTTCTCCTCTGCGTAGGTGTCGTCTGATACCCAGGCCCCGTTCATTATCGCGACAATCTGGTTGAAGCGGAAGGTTCCCGCACTATGGAAGTGACCAAAGCAGAAGTAGTTCAGCTTGATCCTATCCCGATATGCAGTCTGCCACCTCATTGACTGCCTAGTTATTCCGTAAATCGGGGTCGAATAGTAGGACCTAATTTGCGCCCCGTGGGTCAAAAGGAAACCATGACCCGCAACACGAAACAGAGACTTCCAGTCGTCCGGCCCCGTTTTAAGGTGCCACTTCAACCTATCCTGCTTCTTCGTTGCCGCCTCCATAGCCTTGTACAGAACATAGTCCCAGTTCGTACTCGTTGAGGCTGTCCACTTAGCCGCTGGCGTGCGTCCGTGATTCCCCTTCGCACACTGTACCTCCACGCTCTCAAAATTCTCGAGACAGAAGTAGAGGAACTTGGTCAGTTCGGGCAACCCGATAGAGAACACCTGGTCCAGAACAGGGACATTGATTAGCTCGAACTGGCCCGGAAACAGACTTTCTCCATCGCAGAGATCGCCACCAAACATCACTACCAGCTTCTTGATAGGCCGAATGCTACGCAGGGACACGACTATGCTTAGAAGTGACCTCTCTAGCTTACGCAGCCTCTTGGCGAAGACCCTCGGATTGTAGCTCTTGGTCTTCTTTCCAATGTGACAGTCTGAGATGAAGATAACCGCCACCTCTTCCGTCTCGGACATCTCTGGAGTCGGGAAGCTCGGAACCTCGATTGGCGGTAGTGATAGCACCGAGTCCCTGACGACACCGATAATCCTATCGGCAACAACGAGTTCCTTTTCCTGAGAACGGAGCAGCCCGTTGACCCTGCGGACACTAGCCTTGAGGCTCTTCCGCTCCTTCGCCCACACCCTCTTGAGCTTCTTGACATCTTTCTCCTCCACTTGGCACCTCCTGCCCACTCATCCTCTTCATCCGTAGAATCAACTCCTTTTCCGAGTCTGGAATGTGTCCACTGGCTATTTGCAGGATGACATCAACATTCACCCTCTTCGCCTGTAGCTCTTCCAACCTGTCAAGGAACCGCTCGTACTCTGCCCTCGTTTCTTCTCTCATCTCCGCCTCCTTGACTATTACCTCGTGACCACATCCTCCGGCGTCCTTACTACAGTAGAAGATAACTCTGCCGTTGGGATACTTCGTCAGAAACATCCATTTACCACATTTTGGGCATCTCATCTCCTCCTCCTATTAAAGTACTTGCCATTCTTTTGTTGGCTCAGTCGGCGGGGCAAGAAATTTCATCTTGCACAGCCCAGGTCGTTTTCAAAGACCGCTCGGAGCCTGGTTAGAGAGTCCAATTCCGGACTCTACACCTTAGCGTATAGCGTCTTATTCCGCCACCCGCCGACACAACCGACAAGTCTTTTGTTGGCTCGTGAGGTCAGTCCCCTCGCGGGTATCCACATCGTCGAGAGGTGGCCTAGTTCTTGCGAACAACCGACCACACCAACCAACAATCAGTCCTTATTTAACATCTCCAAAAGGTGCTCTAAGTCCGCTACAGTCCTGTGGCTTAGAATCTCCTTCTTCGCCACTAAATACTTGTAGTCCTCCGGCCTGTTTCTCTCAAACCAAGCCAAGAACCACGGCGAATCATTGGTGGTGCTTTTCTTTCCCAGCGTGTGGTGCGTAGAACATAGCCAGCAGCGGTTCCTTAAGTCCCACCTTAGAGTTCTATTCACTCTCCCTATGACGTGGTGCGGGTCGAGCTTGCCGTAGTTGACCCTCTCCTCCGGCGGCAAGGTTTCACAAACCTCGCATCTTGCGTCCTCTTTCCCCTTGCTCCTCCACACCGCATCCAGCTTATTTTCTGCTCGTTTTCTTTCGCTTAGTTTTCTTTTCATCTTTGAAGGCGAATAAATGATAGTGCTTAACATCCTTGACTTCCCTAATATTGAAATCCTTCCCTAGTTCCCTTCTGGCTATTCTCGATAATACCAGGTGCACCCAGTTCCTTTGCCGCTTTGACACCCTACTCGTGTGGCTTTCCAAAATACATACCAAACCCTTCTTATGCGTTAACACACGGCAGTTACCACCCTCGTATACTAAGTCCTTCCGTGAGCCGTATAGTTTACATATATTACAGTCCGGTTTGATTCTCATTTCTTTCCTACTATTAGGGCCGTATAAATATTGCCCTTCTCGTCCCTGCTAACCCCAATACAGCCCTGAGTGTAACCGCCCTCCAGAATTTCCTTATGCGCCGGACTTCTAATCCAGCCGTCGATGGCCCCCTTTGGAGAGCTGTAATCTTTGGCTAGGTTCTCCCCCATAAACTTACAGTCGGGACAGTACTTAACCCTTGTACTGTCAACACAAATACTGTTCGGGCCGTAATGCCCCCACGACTCTTGGGCCTCGTATGATCTGATAATCGCTAGCTTACAGAGCTTGGCGTCCTCAACAAAAGGCGTCAGCCCTTTCTCGGTGCGATAATCGTTAACAAGCCCCCACAGGTCGTCCCCCCAAGTATCTGTCTGAACGCACCGTTCATACTGTCCCTGTAATTGCCCCGACCAATACACACCATAACCGAACCAAGAGACAGATAAGAACACTAGCAAAACTAGCACCTCTATACTGGTTCTTATGATTACATATTTACCTATTCTGGCTATCATAGATTTCCTCCATCACCCTAACAACCTTAGCTGGGTAGTTCGGATTCACCGTACCGTTGTACACCCACAAAATCTCCTCGGTTGTCATCCCCTCCCGCCAAGCCCGATGCTCTGACTTCCCTGCTATCGCCCTACCCACATACTCAATCGCCTCTCCAAAACTCTCGAAGCTCCTGTAGAGGAAGCCGAACGGGTTATTTCCTTTCTGAAACTTCCCCCCCGTGGACTCTATAAAGCTAATCGCCACTAAGAGCCGGAAGTCCAAATCGTACTTGTCGGCTACCTCTATAAACTCTTCAGAATATTCTTTTAAAGGACAGTTATATTTCCCGTAAAACTCCTCAACCGCCACTACCCTGTCGTCAACTTCCACAGCCATAGGAATATCAAGCCCAACGCCCCCGCCATCATAATAGTCAGAATTGTCCAGTTGGTTTCGCTTTCCCAATTCATAAGTTGTTAGGGCAAGAATAACTAAGACTACGGTTGCCCGTAACTTTGTATTCATAGTCCTGCGAGCTAGCAGTCCTACTGAGGCTACCAAAGTAGCCTCTTTGTGACGGGTTTTCGGGGTGGAGATGGACGTCTGAGGAGCTACCCCAAATCACCGTACCGCCAACCATCTCCATCTTCGCTAGCCCGCAGGGATAAATTCTAAATACTTAGAACTTATCTCTGCGTCTTAGCATTTCTACACGCCAAATATAAAATATCTCGTTCCAGTAACTCGTTTTCTGACAAACGCTGTCCTGTTGGCCAATCTTTTATACGTTGCTGTAATTCCAACGCTATTCCCGCTTCTCGCTCTTTAATCCTCAAATAAGGTAACACCAGTTTAATAACTACCACTCCCTTTGGACCAGAGAACTGAAGTAAATATCGTCTCTTCCATCTGGGGTTTTGGTTGGGCCTCTCCTCGACATATAAATGGCCTCCAAATTTAGATTGTATAAACTCAAGAACATCCTTATTTGTATTGCTAAATCTAAGTTCTACAATATACTGCGGACTCCATCCCTCACGTTTGTGTAATCTTTTCTTGATACTAATACTTCCATCACCATCAAGGAATCCCGCAATGTAAGCAAGCGTAATCTTCTTTATCATCCCTTATATTATACCCCATATTGGGGGTGTTGTCAAAGTGCTACTCCCACAGGTAGGGGCTACCAAGCCCTGCCCAGTACTTGGTAGCCTTTATCTAAGGGCCACTGAGGGCGGGAGACAAGCATCGCTTGCTCCTGCCCAGTTACAGAGACACGAGAGTTTACCTCTCGCCCTCAGGGGCTTTTATCTTAATCTCTCTCCAACACTCCGAACAATACTCTTTCTCGTTCTTCTTAACATCCCAACTCGACAGAAACTTCCGCCCGCACCCCGCACACAACGCCTCGTGAACCTCCATATCTGATATTTTAACACCATCTTCCAATGCCATTCTTAGAAATCGCCTTCGCTGCCGGCACTCCTTACACCGTATAGGAGCTTGCCACCCTAGTTGACCGAACTTCTTCTGCTCGTCAACATCAAAAGTAAACCTCCGGCTACAGTCCTTACACCTTATAATTCGGTCTCTAAGATTATATTCTTCCATAATTTACTCTTTTAATCTCAGGAGCCTCTTCCATAATGGCCTCCTTTCTCTCCTCTTGAAGAACACACCAACTGCTAGAGCGTTACCTACAGTCAGGCGGCTTCGTGCCTTCTTCATCCAATGCCTAAATGTTGATAGCTTAAAGTTCCTCACCTTCTCCGGACTCCAACCGTATACCACGCTCAACACCCACAACCCAAATTTAAGCTCGTAACCAGAAGGTATGCCGTCCCTGAACTTGCTAATCTCGCTACTCTCATTCACTACATTACCAGTATAAATAAAATCATTCATTTTGCTTTCACCGCCTTGTACGCCGCTTCCAATTCCGGTAGTCTGGCCTCAATCTCCTCTATCTTCTCCCCGACCTTCCCCAAGCTGGTCTCGAACATCCCATACCTCACAAACCCCACGCTCTCGGTAATAGATACGGTAATCTGCGGGGTAATTGAGGCCGGTACTACAAACAGCTTGTGTATTTTGTTATCTGTTAAAGCGATGAAAATGAAGAAGTCAACCTTCTCTTTGTTGACTGTACTTAAAGCGAAAACCCACCTAGGGAACCGTGCCGCCCTCGACTGGCGGGCCACTCTAACACACAGCCGCCGCTTCTCCCAAAGTATGTTAAACGACGCAGCCTGACCCACGAAGTCGGTCATCCTTAGAGCGCCCGGAAGCGTTTGGTAGATTATATCTACCGCCCGCCTATTCAAATTGTGTTCCCCTAATCCCTTAAACATAGTCTTATCTTTTCTATGGTAAGTCATTTCTTTTCACCTGTCAAGCATTTACAAATATCTTCTTCGGGGCAAATAACAATCCACTTCCTGCAGCCATCGCACCGAAGAAACTCCGGCGGTGCTAGGAAGTCCTCGAACCCCTCGTTCCTCTCTTTTGCTTTATACTCCCTCTCAAAATCCACCCACCGCAAACTAAGCGCCTTCTCCATCACTTCCTCGATGTTGTCCCCCTTCCTAACAATCGGCAGGAGCTTCCTTAGCAGGTCATAAGAGTAACCTGACAGCTCTTCTACCTTGTACCCTAGCCCCTCGATAAAAGTCTCCCAGATGGCTATGTAGTACGCTGCAGTGCGGTAGTGAATCCCCACCTCCGGCGAGTGGCAGTAATCCGTGAAAGTTGGGTAGTCCAAAACCTCGTACAATTTCCCATCCCTAATCCTCTTTAGCAGTAGCCCCATATTGAAACACGCCATCCCCATCTGGTACTTTAGGGAAATCAACTCTTGGTGGGTTTTGAATGCCAGCCTTCCCTTGGCTTCGGTTATCTTCATCTGTACCTATCTAACTCCATTGGCGGAGTCAGGCCCGAAGAAATCATTAAATAGCAGTCAGTCTCCGCCACCATCTTCGGCGGAACCTCCCCGCCCTTATCAACCCTCCTCGCCTTCTTCACAAAGTCCTTTCGGAACATCCAACCCTCTACAAGCGCACAGCGCTCTAGCATCACATAATGCCCCAGAATTAAAACATCCATATTTCCAAAATCCGCTTGGTCGGCGTTTACTACGCAGTTGTAGTAGCGCTCCGGGAACCGCTTGGTATTGGTTGCCTTCGCATCCACCTTGTACCTTCCCACAACGAAGTCGTACTCGTCCACCTTCCCCCGCTCGCTGGTAACGGTAAACTCCCTACCCTCTACCCAACCCCAAGAAAGAAACATCCTCTTTACCGCCTCCTCGAACAGAATACCCGTCCAGCTTTTGTCCGATACCACACGCTCAACCAGCCCCCGCCTCTTAGCCAACCCCCTTTCCATCTCCCTTACCCGCTTGGCATCGTCCTCCTCCGGCGCTGTAAAATATGTTTCGAACCAGCTATCTATAGTGCTTTTCCTTTCCTTTCAACTTAGCTATCTCTGGGTTCAGCCTTCCTATCGTTTTGTTAGTTTTCTCTAACGCCGTCTCTAGTTCACTATTATGCCGCCTTAATGTTTTAATCCTGCCATTCAACTTATTTACATCAATTTCAGAACACTGCTTGAAGTGGATAACAGCGTAGGAGAAAAGAACCAACGCCGCACCCCGTTCCCTACATAGACCTTTCGGGAACTGCTCGTCCAACACTTCCTCTAACCTAGTTTTGAACTTCTCTTCGGGATTCATCTTATTTCCTCCTAGTTACGACACTCAAAATCAATACTCCAACTGGGCGCCTTCTCTACGACTACTACCGTCCCAGAACAGCGCTCCTTCAAATGGAAATACGCATTGTCGGTTCTACGGAAGGTCACCGCCCATCCAAAGAAAGCCCCAGCAAATACAAGAAGAATAACAAGACCGACCAGTGAAAGAGTGCCAGTTACTTCGTCATAATTACCCATTATCTATCACCTCCTCCCCTGTGCTTTAGCTCTTTGTTTAGCCCTACTATTATCTCTCTAACATCTCCAGCCAATGTCTCATTCCGGCGGTTTTCACACTCAATAGCAGACATCGCCCCATCACTGTCTCCTCCATAACACGCCTCCGGTGGTCGAGCGTTCAAGAATCGTTCTAGGTACGCAATCTTATTCTTAATATGTTGCGTCGTCATCTTTTGTACATTCATCAGCCTTATACCTCCTTAGTTAGCGCCTAGCTCTCATGTTAACTATTAACATGTATTTAACACGTATTTAACATGTTTGGCACGGCAGCCCCGATAAAATAAATTCATTATTGTACCTCCTTAGTTAGTCCCTCACCGACTAATTGGCTAATGACCGCCCTCGCATCATTTTCCATCCTTTCAAAATCCAGCACATCATAGGTAAATATCAGAATGTTAATCGTCTCTCCAATAATGCTCCTGTCTTCTGGTATCTGGGATGACACCTCCCACCTCCTTGCCATCCCACGAAATGGGGCGTACTCGTAAATCTCGGCAAAGACACCATCAATAATTTCCTTCTGGTAGAAGCACTCGGCCTCTGGTTTTGATAGTGACTTGCCCGTGTATTTCTTCCACTCGTTACTCATATATCCTCCTTAGTTAGTCCCGCCATTATTCTTTACCTCTGACCTCTCCAGATGCTCAAACTCCGCCCTAAAACCCCCTCGTCAGAAACCGGTTGAGTTTAGTTAGTTCCGGCGTCTTTTGTGAGCTATTGACCCATTTGCTGCCCCGCTTTTCTAACCAGCCACCTTGTCCACCACAAAAGGGACACCCGTGATAAATGCCGCCAAGGGTTAGAATAGTCGTTACCACACCGCAATCTTTGCATTTGTACTTTTCAGTTGTTTTCTTTTTCATTCTTTACCCCCTAGTCCCTTTAGTTCGGTGTCTATCTTCTTGGGAGAGTGTAAAGATTTCTTGCCGACCTCCTTGTCATGTTTTGTTATGGTAATTTCCGATGGTGTAATTAGATAAACTACCGCAAGAAAATGCTTAAGAATATCTTCCTCGTTAAACTCCTTGGATAGCTCAACTGCTCTTTTCCTCAGTTTTTCAATCACTTCCTTCTCGCTCTCTCTCAAACGGGATTGGAAGAGTTCCTCCAACTCATCCCTCTTTTCCTTGCTGATTAAATACCCACTCGTTCCCCCATCGGAATGAAAGGTAACTATCTTTTCTATGCCCTCTTTAATAGTCGTTGGTTTGGTCATCAGTAAAACCCCAATCGGCACATAAGCCTACTAAACCGCTCCCGTATTCCCCTACATATTCTTCTACCAACTCTCTCGGATTCGAGAAGCCAAACTATTTCCTCCGCTACCATATCAGCATTTATCACACGGTGTCCCTTGGCGTGCTGGTCGGTGATAGATTCGATTTCGATAATGTCCCCAATTTTCCTTATTAGCTCCTCTCTAATAGTCATCTGTTCTCCCATAGATATTCAATCCTATCCTCACTCAAGACAAGGTTTCGGGCGTGGTATTGCCAGCGCCCCTCAACACTAATGTTGCCCAAACCCAACTCCTCAGCCAAATCTTCCACCCCCTCAGTAACTATCTCACCGCTAGTTGTACCCACATCCTCCTCACCAAAATAAGCCTTTAGGAAGTCGTGAGAGAAGAAAATCGCAGATTGGTAAATCTCTGGACTCCACTTCCACTGGACTTTAGGAACCCATCCCCCCTCCTCCGCAATCTCAATTATTTTATTTAGCTTTTCAGCTTTGGTCATAATTGGTCATTTTCCGGCCACCCCACTAAGTGCTCAGTATTCTCCTTTAGTTCCTGATAGGAAAGGCGGCAGCTGCCCTTGTCGCCAATCTGCTTTCCGTATATCTCTTTACCGTCTATAACCGCACTAAATATATTCTTACCGGACTTCCCTAGACTTACTGACAGGAACCCGTCCTCGTAGCGGGCGTATATTGGCAACCCGTCCTCGGTCATCCCCTCCCATTGGGCTACGGTTGCTACGGTGGCTGGTTTCAATTTCACAACTTTGATAGTTTTCACCTCTGGCTTACTCATCTTACCTCTTCCCATCTCTCCTTTAACCTATCCCATACCTCATCATCCTTGCCTTTGAGATGGAGTACCACTAACGCCGAGGTACAAATTATAAAGCTGGGAAACTCACCCCCCCATACCCCCTTAGCCCACTCTGGGTTGGTGATTAGTTCCATTGGGACAAAATCTTTGCTGGGACCAGTTATGCTCACCACATAGCTTTTACCGAATGCCCCAGAATACTCACTAAGCCCTTCGATTATCTTGGCTTTGGTTTCGTTAGTCATCCTTTACTCCTAACCTTAAATCCCTCCAACATCGCAGCCTCGTAGCAAACCTATCGACTTCTTTCTCCAAATTCTTGACCTCTTTCAGCCTAGACTTCATATTTCTTAGCTCTATGTCCTTCCGCCACAGCATTGCCCTTATAAAATCCTTAGCGGAATCATTGTATGTCCCACTATCCTTTCCACAAGTCCAAATAATATCTTTCAATCTGCTGGAAAAGACCCCATCCCACTCTTTTTCCCAATCATTATCTTTTCTGAACGCAGCGTTCAATTTAGCCTCCTATCCACCTTACCCATTCCCTCCGGCTCGCAAATATCAAGAATCCGGCTTGATAACCTGTCCCCGAACCTATCCCCGATTCCTGACACATCCAAGTTGCTCGTGACTATCAAGTGCTTTTGGTTCTCCCAGATATTATTGACGATGATATATACACACTCAGTTACCCAATCCGTTGTATGCTCCGCCCCCAAATCGTCCAGCACCACATAATCTTTTCGCAGAATTCTATCTACTACCTCATTTTCAAAGTTCCGCCGGAGGTTGAAAAGCATCCTAGGAACATTAACCCAGACCGCCGTCCCCCGCTTGCCGTACCTAGACAAGAGCATCTGCGCTGCCCTGTAGCTCTTGCCACAACCGGCGGGGCCGAGCAACAGCTTGTCCTCCCATTCCACAAGACCCCCTACATCCCTAAATACTTTTGGAATCTCCACCCTGACCGCCCAATCTCTCAAAGGTTCGGTGGACGGGAACCTGTTTTCAGAGGACATTGAATTTGGCATATTTTCCCTCGCTCGGCTTATTGCCGCTTTTATACTCTCCATTAAAACCTGAAAAGTTTGCTTTGGCCGTCTCCAAATCAAGGAACTTCTCAAATCCCCTCTGTAGGAAGTCCGGCAGAGTCCATTTGTACTTAAAGTAGTATCCCTTCCCGTTTACAATCTCACCGTAGTTTTCGATAGAGTGGATGATTTCTCCCTCCGTGTACTTGTCTTTAATCAGTCCGTTTATCTTTCTTTTCATCTTGTCTGTTAATGAACGATGTTGAATTATCTTCTGGGAGTTCCAAACCTCAAAGATACGACTATATATTTTATTATTGGTTCTTCTTTTAGGGGTTCTTCTTAGTGTGCTCTGGGGGACGGATCTATCGTCCCCCCTGGACGCATCTTTATTAGTTGGGGTAGATTCGTCCACTGTGGACGGATCTTTGTAGCTCTCTACATTCTCCCTCCAAATATCCACGACCCGATATTCGTTTGTGGGCCTCGTCTTGCCGTGGCGCTTTCCCACATATTTAATCCAACCACGCTTTAATAGCTTGTCTATAGTCCTGCTTACGGTTCCGGTTCCTACCCCCATTGCCTCTGCCAAGGTCTCCCTAGAGGCATAACAAGTCCCCGCCTCGCCCGCTTTGCGCTTCATTTGAAGGTAAAGAGCCTGCTCGTAGGCGGTGGAGCCGTTGGCTATTATATTGGGAACAATCGTGAAGTATCGCCTGTCGTTAGATTCGTCCAGGATTTTGAACTTCTGTGGTATGCTTTCCATAGTTATCTATTGAGGGGCGCCTACCTCACCCCTCATTCCTATTATCCCTGATTGCTTTCCTTTTGTCAAGTCTTTTCCCCGTCAAAGTAGCCCCCCTCTGCGTACAGGCGTTCCCGGAGGGTCGTTAGGTGGCACGAGTTTCAAGGGCTTTCTACCTTCCACCACCTGCTCGATTCGGTGCGTGTTAATCAGGTGTGTAACCCCGTCTGTATCCTCAACTAAAATATACTTCCCCCAATGTGAACGGGCGTTCAAGTTTCTACTAAGATTCTCCGGAGAGAAGTCTACCTTCTCTGTTATAATCCACGACCCGTTTGTTAGCTGAATCTCGTAGTTCATTTATCCTCCTAGCGAAAACGATTCCGGCGGATACCCGTAACCAGTCGCTAACTCGTAGATGTCAGCGGCTAGCTCCGCATTCGCATCTAGTAAGTTCCGCCAAGTAAACTCCCGCCAACTGTGTAACCCCTTTCTGGTATTGGTGTCCTTCGGGGTGTCCGGAAGCCCGCTTGGTAGTGGTAGTCCTAACCTCGAAAACACTGCCGGATACACGCTATCGAAATTCTCAATCCTGAACCTCTCGTCTGACACACGGTCTGCCCATTTACACCATTTCAGCCAAGTCCACATCGCCCACACAAGGCGGTCTTCCGAGTCCGGCCTACCCACATACCCAAACATCTCTTCGAACGCCTCTAGCGCTATCGCCTGTGTTGAGCCTATCACCTTCAACGGATGCCGAACTTGGTGAATAACGGTAGTGAATTTATCCCAATTCGGCAAGTGCTTCCACGATACGCAGCCGTCCTCCCCAACCACCTCGTGCGGTACATCGTAACCTAAATCCCTGAATAATTTAGATGTGTATCCGGTGCCACTTCTACAGTGGCCCGTAATTAAGAACATAATTAGAATGGCATATCCTTATTAGCCGCACTTAGGTCGCTAGGTACCTCGTTTGGGTCTACGTCCTCGCTACCGTCCGGCTCGTTGCCTCCGGTCTGGCTTTCCCCTTTCACGGGGCCGGCGGTGCTCTCTCCGTCCGGCTTCGAGACCTCTTGCGCTCCCTTCGGGGTTAGAAAGATTACATCTTTACAAACCACCTCTGTAGCGTACCTTTTGACCCCGTCCTTTTCCCAACTTCTTGTTTGTAGTCTACCAGAGATATAAACCTTGTTTCCCTTCTTTAGATACTGCCCACAGACCTCGGCCAGCTTCCTCCAAGCTACAACATTGTGGAAGTCGGCAGCCTCTTGCTTCTCTCCGTTACTATCTGTCCATTCTCTGTTGGTGGCGATGCTGAAATTAGCCACAGGGTCGCCGCTAGGTATATACTTTACCTCTGGGTCTCTTGTTAGATTTCCGATTAGCTGAACCTGATTAAGACTTCTCAATTAAATCACCTCCCCGTGTAATACGGACACAAATAATGATGATAACCGAACCTCGTTTGCTTGGGTTCGAATTCTCCGGCCTCCATTTTCTTGTAGAGTTTCCCAGCCCAATTCCATAACCTAACTAAATCAGCCTCGGTTCGGTAGGTTGGTAACTTTTCTACTTTGGGCTTCTTTAGCCCCTTTCTAACGATTTGAAACATAATCCCTACCGGAAGCTCCCCGTACCTCATATAGTAGGCATAAGCGTAGGCGGTGGCCTGTATGTCGCTTTCTACATCCTCCATTCGCCAGTGGCGCTTAGACGTCTTGTGCTCGTAAATCCAACCCGTCTTTCTATTCACTCCGTCTATACTTCCGTGTAACCCAAATGGTAAGCATTCGTTTGTGATTATGTTACATAGCGGAATCTCGAACCACATCTCGGTCTCTTCTATCTCACTCTGGCCTACATTTCCCATATAGGTAGTAACCAATTTCCCCGCTTCGGGACTTATCTTTGGTGTCCCCTCTCTACCCTTGTGGTACTCCGCTATCCCGAAATGAACCTCGCTACCTAGAGCAAAGGCGGGGCTAGGCTTATCCTCTAACCCCGCCACCTTGCTCAACCAGAAGCATCTAGGACATTCGGTATAAAGTCTCAATGATGTTATTCCTAGATACTTCGGTAGGTTCATATCTTCTTAACCTGCACCTCTATCAGCTTCCGCAGGTAGGCAATTTGCTTACCAGACTTGGTTCCAACCAAGTTTCCTACAGCTTCTTCAAGCCGCTTCAACTCCGCCTTAGTTTCCGCTTTCCCGATGGCGGTAACCGCCTTCTCAATTCCCTTCCTCTCCTCGTCAGTTAGCTCCGGAAGGTAGGAACTCGTTGCCGGTTTGGTGTTCGGCTCATCGACTGGCTTGTAATCCTCGTCAATGGTTCCCTCGTAAGCGTCCGCACCGACTCCGAACAACGCCGCCGTCTTCTTAAATGCGTTGGTAAACGCACCCTTCAAGGCGTCTGAGTGGTTTCGTGATTGGTGTCCACCACAGCAAGATTTTGAATCAACTACGTTTCTATCCTTATCAAGAAACAGGATAGTCAGTCCGCAAACCGCCTCGAAATTAGTCGTCCCGCTCTTGGCGGGATAATCTCTAACAACTTTGGGCTCCCCTTGCGGCTGCCAAGTCAGGCCGAACTTCGGCAGAACCTCGTTCAGTCGGTTGGCTACAAACTGGTAGCCGTAGCCTATGGTATCGTAGCCCTTGCGGGTTACGGCCTTCTTGGTTCGCTCTACGCACTTGTCTCCATACAACTCTTTTAGGGAAAACTTCAAATCTTGGTAGAGCTTGGGGTCTATCTTTTGAACTTTGACCTTCGGTTTAGGTTTGTCAGGCATTCTATTTCACCCCCTTCCGGTTACTGATTATATTATTGCTTATTACTTTCATTTTGTCAAGTCTTTTCCCTTAATAACATTTCCTTTATAGCCTTGATGTGAGAACAAGAGAATAACGGCTCTTTGTACTGCCTATAAGAATACCCCGGACAGTCGCACTTAAACACAAAGCTCCCGTTAGTTGCCTTTAGCATCCGGACGGTTCTCTTGACGCCGGGAGCGGAACTACTCGGAACTCTGAACTTTCGGTTTTCTCCTTTTGTTTCAATTTCTTTAATCATTTCAGTATCCTTTCACCTCTATTAGCAATTTACCGATAAACCTCCTTAGGTTTGAGGCCCGTTTTCGCAAAGTCGGTGGGTCTGGTTTGTCAATCAGCCACCTAAAATACTCCGCTTCTTCAACGGTTATGTATCTACGCATAAGACTCCCAGCCCATTTCCTTGCGAACATATCTCCGTCTACTACATCTTTTAACAACATTTTCAGGAAATCTAATTGCTCTTTTGTAGGCATTTAATCCCCTCCCTCTCTTCCCTTATTCCAAGGGATATGTCCCTTCTTGAATTCGGTTCTAGGGTGGATTCCTCGATGCTTTAGATTGCCCATCCTCCTATCCTTCCTCATATGGCAACCCCTACACAGCCACTCCCAATCTGATAGGTTCTCTGTATATTCCTGACTGATATTTGCTAAATCCCAAGGTGGTCGTTTTCCACAACACTGACACAGGTTTGGCTTTGGAATCCTTGCCCTCATTCTGTTGTGTAATGCTCCCATCTTAATGGTTTGCTTAATATATACCCCTTTTCTTAACTTGCTCATTTTCTGTTTCCACGCCTCAGTATGCTTCAAATCAGTAAATGGCTGAGGATTTTGTTTGGCTCTCGCTTTGCGCATCTTCTTCTTGGTTTCTTCAGAATGTTTTCTGCCTAGCATTGTCATTTCGATTCTCTTTGTAAGCAAGTAATATCCCCAGTTTCGTAGAAGCACTGGCACTTTTCAAGATACTCCTCATTACCAGACTTTCTAGCACTAAAACACAACATCCGGTCTTGGTTCTCAATGTGCTTATCTATTGACTTGACAGCTAATGCAGCAAAGAGCGATACTAGCCCCGCCAGCAGTAATATCCTTATACCGGCGGCGATGGTCGCCTCTAGGGTTTGCTGGCATCTTTTGTTCCTAATGTAGTTATTCATTCAGAAACTTTCTCAAGTCCCTAGCGAATGGTGAATCCACCGGGAACTCCAAGTGACTGTAAAACTTCCTTTTCTCAGTTCCTACTGATACCAGTAACTCAATCCAAATTTTCTCTCCGTACGCCGTATCCTTTACCCCAACCTCGTATTGAGCAATCCTTAACATTGGCTCATCGTTCAAGTCTTTCGGGCGCTCTCTGGTCTTCCAGTAAGTCGCAATCGGTGTGTTATTAGACATTTACCTCGCCCCCTTCCAAGCTGGCTCCATAGCATCCGCCCACCCCATAAACCTCTTGAACACAAGTCGGGTCGCCATCGTTGTAGCCGGTGCGTTCTTGCTTGCGTCCACCATCCGAAAATACTTGATAATCTGCTCCCTATCAGCTACCCGCAAGAACATCTCCTCTAGCTTTTGATTCGGAATTGATTTGTCTTTTCTAGTAATCATAGTTTCCTTTCTGTCTTGCTAATCTTGCTTAGTGGGAGGTCGAAAGAAGCAAGACGCACTCTCGACCTCCCGCCTTGCTTACACCTCCGGAATCTCTGTTGCCGATAAACCAAACTTCCTTGGCGCCCGGAAGTTTATTAAATCCTCACTCTCACTTAACCTCTTGGCTAACTTCTCCATATACACGTGGGACAGCTTCTCCGCCTCCTCCTCACTCACAGCGCTAACAACCCTGATAACTTTCATCTCGGTTTCTACTATGTATTTCTTCACTTTATATCACCCCCCTTCATGGTTGCGGTTAAATTAGGCAATTCATTATATCGTCCAGCATATTCAATACTTGCCATTTTCAAACTATCTTCCCATCCCTCTAAGAAAACGAAAGTACGTGGTTTCCAAAACATACCCGAACTTAATAATATTTCTCGAAAGTATACGAAACAGCCGTCGCCACGGCTGGCTTTTCTAACCTTCTCAACCCCCTGTAATTGAAGGCATTTCTGTTTTAATTGGTCTAATCGGGTTTGGTTAACTTGGGATTTTGCCTTGCTGTAGGGGTTTATCATCTTGCTTAGTCTTATTATGCCCTATTTATTTTATCTTGTCAAGTCTTTTCCTCTATACACCCGAAAGGGGGACAGCTGGCTCTTTGGCTGAAAAGCAACTGTCCCCCCCTCGGCCACCTTAATTAGATGATTTCTTCTTCTTACAGACCATTATTTGCCCCCCACTTTTCCGTTAATCCTCTTATCAATCCCAGCTGGTTTGAACCAGAAGTTATATACTCCCTGCGAAGCAATTAGGGCCGCTCCTACCGAAGCTAAGATATTTTCCATATTAAACCCCGCCTCTATATAAGAACTCGCTCCCCCGACTACCACAGACGCTCCCAACGCCAACACAAACCCCAACCACTTCCCCTTCGTTTCCGGGAGCTTGGCTTTCATAACCTCAACCACAAACGGCATAAACAGTCCTACAAATCCCGAGAATAGTTCTGATGTCATCCTTTACCACCCCCCATCAGTTTCCGGCAACCTTCAAGAATTAGACCCCAGCCGGTGAGCCTCGACAGTTTAACCTCGTTGTAGATAATCTGGTTCTGGTTCTCAACGGCATCCTCCAATATCTTCTTCTCCCTAGTCCAGTTTGTAGCACTAGCGACCATTCTGTTTATCAGCTCGTCTATCTGGGTGTCCTTTTCTTCGATGCTCTCCCCTGTGCTCTTTAGCTCCCCCTCTAAGCGAGTTATATCCCCAGCCAACCTTTTCCCCGCCTCTTTCCATTTACCCCCCTTAGAAATCATTTCAGTGCGTAGTTTTCCAATAGTTTCATCCAAGGTACGAACTTTGTCCTTAGTACGAACCAATTCTTCCTTTATTGGGTTCGGTGCGTTATTCTGTACAAAAGCATAGACAGGATTGTCGGACTTCTCCCATTCTTTTGTTTCCTCCTCATTTGGCCACCGGTGGGCTTGGGTTATAAAACACTCCTTGAAGCAGCCTGATTCGTTCTTAGGTTCGACAGGAGCAACGCCCTCGTATAGAACATACCTTTGGATTGTGTACTTCGCCGTGCCGTATTTACTTAGTAGGCACTCCCGTCCCGTCCACGGGTCGGCTATCCGATAGGTTCTCTCGGTCTCGAACAGCGCCAAAACAAAATGCCCCTCTACCGCAGCGGTATTCGGGTTAGAATCTACCTCTAGCATTACCAAACCTTTTGAAAGGTGGTCGTTAATCTCCTTGAACTGGTTGGCCGTAAGTGGTTCGGGGGTTTTGACGGCTTTCGTGTATTTAATATCAGGATATATTTCGGTCAGCGAACCCCACTTGTAGTAGCCGCCAGAGAAGCCGTTTACTTTCTTCAAGTCCTCGTTCATTCTGTCGGGGTCGGTATCCTTCCCACACTCGGTGGCAATCATTGCTAAGCAATCAACCACACAACCGTGACTGCCGATAGTTACGTCACTGAACCCGAGCTTCTTATCTTTCCACCTTTTATCCCTTTGGGAGAAAATTATCATTGGCCGCCTTTCTAAGCCTCACGACCTCTTTAGATGAAAGTTCCTTAAAGAACCTCCCCTCAAAATAGTCCCGCCCGTTCTCTTTGCTCCTTTTAACCAAGGTCTTAACAAGGTCAACCTCAAGCGCTCTGACCTTCTTGGATTTTCTTTCAACCGACCCACCTAACTCCTTCGCCACATTATACTCCTCATCGCTCAAGGCGCTCCTTTCGTGCTGGTAATCCAGATATTTCGGGTTACCCTTTTGCTTGGGGTGGTCTCTCTTATCTATGATAACAGGGTGGTCTTTGTAACCCTTCCTAACTGCCAGCACTTCCCAGAAGAAGTCAACGCCCGATTCTCCCCCCTGTAGCTCTTTGACCGTAAATGATTTCTGGGTTATGGAGTCCATCTCAACAAACAGCCCATTACAGTCTCCCGCAGGAGTAAGCATTACAGAGATTTCTTCCTCCTCCGTTACCAGCCCCCAATGGTTCGGTAACTCGATAGTAACACTTCCCTTCTTTAGTTTATCTTTGCCCCTTATTCTCAGTAATACCTCCGGCCCTTCGTGGCTCGTGTATTGGATATACTTCTCTGGGTCTTCGGGGTGCTCGATTATGAACCCCTTGCTACCACTTACACCGAAATTGCCGTGAACCCACAAGTCCTCTCTGAACCACCAGGTCTGCGTTACCCACCCGTCCTGTCCACAGTTGAATCCCTTCACACTCCACGGCGCTTTTATGTAAGCATTGTTGTCTACATTTAAGTCGTGGCCTGCATATAGGTCGCCGCCCGCAAAGAGGTCGTCACATAACACATCACCACCAACATAGATACCATCCTCTCCTTCTATCCATATTCTAAATGCGCAAGAGCCCCCATATATGTCCTTAAAGACTAAGGTGTCAATGTATCCCTCCCCTCCATACAGCCGGTTCGCTCTCATCTCTCCTCTGTCAACCCTATTAGCGTGTAGGTAATTAACCTCGTCCGTGGTTATCGTATGCCAGGTAATCTTGTCGGCGTGTAGGGAGCGGGTACTGATATGTTGAGCATCTAGTATCCCTGTATCAATCTTTCCAGCATCCAAACTTGATATATGGGCGTTCTCTATAACAGCGTTACCTATCTGCGCTGACTGTGTTATTAGGGTGCTTGTGGAAAGCTGGTCTGCCGTAATATCGTTCGCCTTAATTCGGTCAGCATCCAGTGTTCCCGCCTGAATGTAATCCCCGTGCATCGAGCCTGTATCAATGGAACCAGCGCTCAGATGTATCACAGACATTGTTGAGCAGTCAAAAGTCCCACCACTAATAAAATCCGCCTCAAGTGTCCCCGTGACTATATTCTCGGCGGTTAGGTTAATTACATCTACTACATTAGCGTCTAGGGTTCCTGTGGTAATCCCGTCCGCCGTGATGTGTCCATCGGCGAATATGATAGTGGCTCCGGCGTTGTCCACTATCTTAATTCCGTATTCTCCATTTATCTTTCCAATTAGGACTCGGTTTCTCGTGCCATCGTTTACATTTAGGGTATAGGGAAAGTCTGGGGTGAACCCAATAGCCTGAACGATGCGTTCAAGTATATGAACCCGTTTGGAAATCTTGACGTATTCGTAATCTAATCTTGGTAAGTGTCGTCTTCTCATCTGTGCACTTTCTCAGGTTTCTGCTACATTAAATAGTAATGTGTCGCACCTTTAATCACCCAGAGTTAAATTAACCTCCGGTTCGTCATCATCGCCAACCTTGACCGACCTTTCGTAAACATAAAGTGATTCATCAACATCAAAGGCATCTGCCACGCACCGAACCAAGTCCCCCAGCTCGTAATCAGTTAAATCGGTCTTCTCGTCTATTCTAGCCCCGAACTTCACCACCTTGTGAATGTCCTTTAGCCAATCAATATCCTCCTCAACCATATCCGTTAGGAACGCCTGAACTCCTACATCTTTGTAGGACTTTATATCCTCCCGCCGCTTGTAACTACCTTGGGAGGTGGCGTCATCTACTACATACTGAATCTCTTGGCCCCCCCAGTGCCTCCCTAAACCAAGTTCGTGATTTAGTACACTCCAACCGTCCTCTAGGCAGTTGAAGTCCTCACAGTTCCCCGGATACCGGAACACCACATCGTCCTTTATGGTTCCCTTGAACGGGTAGTAGACATTGAAGACCTTCTCCGTAGTAATCTCGAAATCGAACCCGAAGTCGTTATCTGCCAATTCCAAAATCGCCTCGGCAATGTTCTTGCGCTCATACTCCTTGGTTCTATTAACTGATGCCTGAATCGTACCCTCGGTAACTCCAAAATCGCCGTTAACCTCTGATTGCGACTCGTCAATAAGAGTCCACGCAATGGTTCCCGAATCTATTGTAGTAAACTCTCTGGGGTCTGATATTCCGGTGGACTTGTTGTAACCACAGAATCGTTTCTCGAAAAGATTAAAGAATTGCTTGGCCCCTACCTCCCAGTACAAATCATTTCCCTTTGCTATTTTCCTCACATAACATATCTGCCCACCCCACAGCTTAGTTCCCTTGTACTCCACAATCAACTCGTTCTGGTTAACCGCTAGAATAGTCGAGTTACAAAGCTCGTCCGTGGTATCCAGAATAAAACCAGCCGCCCCCCCGTGGTTGAGGGCTTCCCTGAACCACCTCTCCCTAGCGTTCACTAATGAAGCCAAATAGTCCCCGCTAGGGTTCCTTATTAGAAATTTGAAATCGCTCTTTTCTCCAGTCATCAAATGCCAACCCAGCCGTCCCTATAGGTAACGGTTATTTTCCTATCTCCTGACCCGCCCACAGTCGCCGAGATTGTGATGGTGTTATTCCCTTCTCCGAGCTGCCAGAAGTCGTCCGCATTTACATAAGAGTATAGATTCGAGTCGTCACTCTTAACCACAGTCTCGTTTAGCATATCAATATCCATATACTCGCCAGCAGCCAAGCTGAGTCCGGCGAAACTGACCGTCCTACTAAGGGTGGTGTTAGTAATCGTAATCGCCCCGCTCACGTCTCCGTGGACTCTTATTACCGGATAAACTGGTGCGTTACCCCCATTATTTACTACTCCGGAACCCGCCACAAATGTTACATCGTCTCCGTCTTCGGTCTGAGAGTAAAAGTTTGGATCGGGTGCGATTAACGGAACCCAGATATTTCCCATAGTTACCTCACCCCTCAAAAGAGGAGCATCGACCTTTCCTGCTAACTGAACCATACACTGTAAATCCAAGTCGTCCGTTGTAGTTAGCAGCATTGTTGATAGCCCGTCCCGTGGAAGGTCTAGGGCTGCCAGCAGCGCCCTCCGTTTTATATTGTAGTCCGAGATAGTCGACGACTTAACCCCAACCAAGAGTCGCATTGTTCTAGCTCTCCACAAAGCCCTAGGGATTTTCGACCCGTGGTACCCCGGACGCTCGTGCTTCACCACCTCAACATCGGCCATTCCGAATCCCAGCGCCTCCCTTATTTTGTAGTAATCTGATGACTGTCCGATTGTTATTCCGCCAATGGTTATAGATTTCATTTGTTCTCCATATTGAACGCCGCCCGCTCCATAATTAAATCAATGTCCGATTCTCTCTTGACTGTAATATAGAAGTTCTGTGTCACCTCTCCCCTACCTAAAGACTTTATTAGGTTATCCGCCCTTGCGGGTTCCCCTAAAGGAAGTACAAGCTCTGGGTAACCCTTCTCCCCAATTATTGTAGGTTCGGCAAATATCCCTCCGTGCTGCCCACCTTGAAGCCAAGACGCCGGAGTCCCACCTTGTAGCCCACCGGCGGGCTGGAGTTGCGCCCCAGTTAAAGCGGGTTGGAGTCTCTGTGCGCTTTCCACTACTTCGTCAATCGCTCCTACATAGGCATCCCTAACTTTGTCAGCCGTATCCTGTGCGCCCGACCCAACTTTCTGGTTAAAGTCGTCTAGCTTCGATAGCGCCTTATTGTGTTGGTAGGTCATCTCCTCCAGCTCATCTTGGTGTCGCCGTATCAACCTAGTAATATCATCTTCGGCTTGCTTATCTCCAATTCTATTAAAATCCTCAGCGTACCTCTCCCTAATTTGGCGTTCCTCACTTAGCTTTTCTTCAAGCGTACCGAGTTTCTTATCGTAGGCGTCCGTGAAGTTTCGAACATCCTCTTCGTAAGATGCCTTCTTCTCCTCAACCGACTCTTTGTGCGCTTCTTCTTCTTTCGCTAACTCGGCCTCTAGCTTTGTGATTTTCTCCTCCAAGGTGTCGGTTACATCCTTTATTTCCTCATCCCGCTCACCCTCTTGGTCTGACAAAGCGTCCTTTAGAGCTTGTTTCTCTTTAGCTATCATCTTCTTTAGAGCATCTATTTTATCTTGGTTGGCGCTGCCACCCAACGCCTCCTCTTTATCTAACTGCGCCTGGAGGTTTGATAATCTGTCCTCACCGGCGTTCTTTGTTAACTCTATTAGCTTGTTCCATTCTCCACTTATATCGTCAATTTCATCCTTAGCCGCCCTCCGTTCTTCATCTATATCTTCTAAGATGGAAGCGGTTTTCTCTTTATGTCTATCAGCCATATCTTTGAGCGCCTTTACTTGCGCCTCCTTCTTGTCCTTTATCGACTTGTCAAATGTAGCCTGTTCCTCTCGAATATCCTTCTCCAACGATTTGTAGGTGTCTCGGTGGGCGATGAGCAAGTCATCTAGTTGCTCCATAAATGCTTTGTTGCTTTTCTCCACGGCGTGTGCGTACTTCTCTATCTCATCCGCCGCCTTTCCTGATGATTCTCCAAGTCCTTCCAACATCTCATTAATCTTGTCCTGCCAACCCGCAAAGTCGTCCCCGCTTTCCCCTAAGTCAATCCCCATATCGGCAATGTCGGCGCTAAAGGTATTCTTTAGACTTTCCCAAGTGGATTTTATGTTTGAAGACATACCTAGAAAATCCGTTTCCCACGCCACAAACGCACCTGCGGCTGCCACCCCAGCAATTACTAAATATTCCGGATGTACTAACGCTATTAAAGCGGCGGTTTCAATAGCGGACGCTGCTAGTAACTTTAATTGGGCAATAGATGCCACAATAGCTGGTATGAATGTCGCCCAAGTTGCGGTACTAAATATGATTTGGCTAGCCTTTACCGTAATTATGGCCGCCCCTGCTATCCCTGCCGCTACCGCAATCCCTTTGAAAGCGTAAGCAATCGCTTTGGCCGCCTCTCTTGCTCTTAGTACTGCGGTTGCTAAATCCCTGCCCATTTGCTCCAACTGCGCTCTATGCTCGTCAATCCAAACCTTGACCGCTACAACGGCTTCCAGTTGAACCCGCTTTAGTGCTTCAAATGCAGGAATGGCCGCATCACCGATAGCAACTTTCACATCCAGTGCCGCCCTCTTTAACAGAGACAGCTTTCCCTTGTAGGTCTCCATATACTCGGCAGCGTCACCTGCTGCAAACACTGATTCCCTCAAATAACCAACTATTAGCGCTTGGGCTGCGGCGTACTTCGTACTCGTTTTGTCTAAGTCTTGGAGGGTATAATCTGACTCCTGAAGGATAACTTGGAGGTTCTTCTGCACGCCCGCCGAGTCTGAAAGGATTGAGTTGCGGTTTCTAAGTCCTTTAGAGGTTAAAACCACAGCATCTCCGAAATCATCTATCACACGGTTGTAGGCCGCCGTGTCCTTCATCGCCATAACGAGCATCTCGGCCTGTTCTAATGTGACCCCTGCCAGTCCCGCAAGGATGTTCTTCAAGGTCGCCGCCGCCTCCGCTGGAGCAAGCAAACCGTCTTTTGACAACCGCTCTGAAGCCTTCCTTACCGCATCTACATTGAACCCGTAAGCCTTAGCCACCGAATCTAACCCCTTCATCGTGGCCTCAAACTCCGCCGACTCCCCTACAGATTCTCGTATAAGGTCTGTTAAACCCCGAAGCGCTTTAGTTACTAAATCAAGCGCACCTTTAAGAGCAATAGCCGCAATTTGCCCCGTAGCGACAGCAGAGGCCATATCACTTAACCCAACAGCGGCAAGAGCCGACTCAAGGCCGGTTTTCTTCGCCGCTTTCCCCGCCTCCTCGGTCTCATCAGACATCGCCTTCAAGTCTTTCTTGATTTGGGTCAAATCCTTGGAGGCCTTGTTGACGGCTTCTATTATGATTTGTAAGTCACTTCTGTCTACTGGCATTTGCTTCTACGGAGCGAAATCGTCTTATACGGTCAATTATATAATCTGGCGTTGACGCAAAGGCAATCCAGTTACCCCCGAAGAAATCTCGTAACAACAGATACTCCCAAAACTCCTCCGGTACCTTGCTGGCGAGCGTTTGCCCTTTAGGGTCAATTATTCTCCTTTCTTTGGGCGTGGCTTTGAGGTATCGCCTGACGGCTCTGTAGTCGATTCGCTCCCTTTTCCTTTTGGGACTTTCCCCAGCAAGAACCTAAAGTCGTCCTCTGGTAGCTTGCCAATCGTGTCAGGGTCTACACTCAGCTGCTCCTCACCGTCTTTTATGTACTTAGTTGCCCTCAAAACCGCCTCGTTATCCTTTTCCACCTGATAACTTAAATCCATACTAAGAACCTTGCCCTCCGCATCTACCTTGGTAGATTTAAGAGCAATAGATTTCATAGTGTCATTATCAGCGTGTAAATAATAATTAAACACGCCCACCTTCATCTTTGTTACAGGCAACTCATATTCTTTGAATGGTCTTTCCATTGTTATCTTATCACCCCCGTCCTTTGATCTCATTATTCTCATAGCGTTTTATCCAATTACAATTAGCACAAAGAAGTTGATATTTTCCTTCCTTATTCTCCAAACTTCTTAGGACTCTGACCAAGTAACCCGCTCGATGCCCTCTTTTCTTTCGCTCTTCGGTTCCGTTACCGCGTATATGGTCAATCTGTAGCGCTCTGGGGTCAGAAAACCCACAATGAGCGCATTTCCCTCCGAGCTTAGCTATAACTTGGGGTCTAAGTCTTCGTTGATACTCACGTTGATACTCACGAAAATAGTCTTTGCGGCCACGACTACGCTCCTTCTCTTGTTTTCCCCACGAGCCTGTTTTATAAGGCATACCCTAATTATAGGGAGGTTAAACGATTTCGTCAACCTCCGTATATCACCCCCCCGTGTGGGGCGGGTAGACCACGGGGGTAACCTACCCGCCCGCATAAATCAATAAGCGGTCTGCGTGTTGATTAGTATCGCACTAATCGTCTTTACGTCACTAATCTTGAAGTTGCCGTCGAACCTCATCGACATAACCTGAATGTCCCCCGGACCACCAGTAATGGCAAAGTCCGTGAACGCCATTGGTGCTAACTCGAAGGACAAGGTTGGGTTACTGGCCGTTCCAATCGTCACATCTGCATTCGTGAGCACAATCGAACACGCCATTTCGGTTCCGTCCTGCGCCCAAGCTCGCTCAGTCTCGCCATCGTAAATCTTTGATAGTTCTCCTTCAATAGAGAACTCCTTGTTCACGATGTCGGCATACTCCACATCGCCAAGCTCCTGCCAACCCTCTGGGTTCTTGTTTATAGTCAACCGCAACGACTTCAGCCCCGTAGCACCGTTGAGACCGGCAATGGTCGAAGCGAACTTAACTGCGCCGTGCGTGGCCATAAAGGGATTCCCAACCACGTAGTCAGGTGTAGACGCTGTGGCAGCTCCGTCCTTAGACAGGAACCCACCAGTGACTCGAACATAGTCGCCTACTTCGATATTGAATGTCAGCTGACTTAGCATCGCCAGAGCGTATCTCTCGTCAAGATTTTCATCTTTAACAAAGATAGTAGCTGCTGGGTGCTCGTTGGTATTCAATCGAGCAAATGTATGAGTCATTACATCATCTATCGGGGTATCCAAATCAGTTGACCAGGTTCCCAATGCCAACGCCAGCAATAGCCCGATTTGATTATCATACGCAATTCCACCGAACGAACCCTCGCCACGCTTCGACACAACCTTAGACTCTGAGCGAGCATCAATCACTCCCAAACCGGAGTCATCGACTGCCTTGTCAGACTGTGGTATAAAGTCGAAATCTACCTTTGGAATCCAAAAGTCGGCTGCGGCTTCTGCGGTTCCTCTGGCGGTTTCCCGACCTAGCCCAAAATCAACTAAGCGTTGAATCTGTTTTGTCATTTAGTTCACCCCCTTTCAAAATAAGACAATAAATTACTTCTTTGCTTTCGCCTTCGCTAACTTTAAGGCCTCCTCTTGCGAGGCCGCCTCAACACTAACCCCTAAATCGGGAAAGAAGTGAGTCGTTTTAATCACCTTACCTTCCTTATCTAAGGTTTCTTTCTTAATTGACATACTGTCTTTCATCCCTACTTTTTCATTGGCCATTTGTTACCTCCTTTCTGCAGGCTCATACTTTATAATATCTGTATATTTCCTAGTATTACATTTAACGCACAGCGGTTGTATATTTTCAATAACATCCGAACCTCCTTTGGAGAGGGGAATAATATGGTCTTCGGTTAGTTTGATTTCGGGTTCTGCTACCCCGCAAGCAGGACAAATATACCCATATTGCTTCTTCAAAAGCTCCCATTCCCCGAAGGTGTGATTTCCCTCTGCGCCTCGTTTCCTTGCTTTGTATCTTTGATTTCTAAACCTTTTCTTTGCTAGCAACTCTATGATAGTTTTCTTAACTCTCTTTGATTTCTTTCTTATTGACCTGCCATCAATATAATTCCGAGGTCTTTGTCCCTTATGTGAGTCGCTCAGTTTCCTTTTATGTTCTTCTAAAAGAACCTTACCCTTGTGAGCCATACTCATCTTCCTCTTTGCTTTCTCCGAGTGCTTTCTGCCCTTTATTGCTTTGCCTATTTTCCTTTTATGCTCCTTAGAAAGCTTTCTACCAGTGCCTGCCTTACTTATATTATTCTTCCACCCTTTTGTAAATGGCGGCCTCTTATAGCCTCCCTTATGATTATAAATCCCTGTTGGCATATTTAACGGCTCGCAACGGCGGCTTTAGCCGTTATAAAATAGTGAACCTCTTTGTAGTAAGCGTTTGGAACCTCACGGACCCCGTGTGCGGTTCGGCTCTCCTGATAAAATACCACCCCGTCCATAGTCCAATTATACCTTAGTTGGTAGGAGACCGTGTCTTCCATCGGCGTTTTATCTGCGTTCCGCCCACTTATAATTTCCATTAAGAACCTGTCCCCGACACGCTCCTTCTTGCTCTTGCTCTGCTTGCCTAATTCCTGAGCGGGGTCGATGATTACCCCAATTAGAAAGTCCATATCCTTCTGGTCGTTGACGTTATCTAGTTGCTTAGTCCGCTCCTCTAAACCCTGAACGAAAATCAGAGGTAGCTGGCTCTTAGCCACATCTACAGGATTGCCTAGGAGGAAGGTCTTAAAACCTCTACCGGACAGCCCGTCCTCTAAAATTTCTAGCATCTTATCTGCTACAAGATTTATGGCGATATCCCCCTTTCATACTATAATTTGAACCTCACGTACTCTTGGAACCCTCTCATAATCTCCGCCTTTGTTTCATTCCTAAAGAACAGCGTAGGTCGTCTGGGTATCTTGGTTCTCGGTTTGGTGCTTTGGTGATACTTATGGTATTTTACCCCCCAAGCGTCAATAACCATTCGCCTCTTATTTACCACCGCCTTGAACGACCTTTTGTACTTACCTGTTCTGTGTAGTATTGGGCCGGGACCGAACCCCGCCCCCACCCTCCCAGCTATCGTAGTCTTCGCTAACGGCTCCCATCCGCCTACGTATCCACCTTCGGTGTCAAAGTTCCTCCTGACGTCATCTAGTAGCAGCTGGCCCGCCTTCCGTAGCGGCTCGGTGAAGTCGTCCAGCTTGTCCCCCACGTTAACGAGCGCCTCCCGCAGAATGTTATCCCCTTCTACCGATATACTTAGCAGAATCCAATTTCTCATCAGAACTCATCGTCTATCCTGAAAATTATGTCCTCGTCTTCGTCTTCCGCTGTATTATCAGGATAGAATGAAATAGTGTCTCTGGTCGATAGGGTGTTATCCTCGTCCTCGATTTCATCATATAATGTATAATCCCCGGAGGCTAACTTGGCCAGCTTCTCCCTTGCATCTTCCAGTTTCCTATAACCGTCTAAGGCTATATTCTCTACCTGAGAGCCGTACTCATTTACAAATAGCAGTCCTACACACAAGTCTAGCACTACCCTGCGAAGGAAGCTGGACTTTCTCGTGAGCGGGAATGAGTAACGGTTTCTTAGAGCCGCCCAGACCTCTCCCTGAGCATCTTGCCTAATTTCATCTAACTTGGCATCCGGAATGTACTCATTGTCCTCCATCCCCGCCGCCGACCTGAACTGCCCGATTGACACTAGGTTGGCGCTTTCCGTTCCTATAACCGACTTAGCATCGTCAGGCTCGGTTCCTACCTCGGTAAACTGGTTGTAGTAGGTAGAACAATACTTATCCTCCGGCCCCCCGTCACCATCCTCAAATAAAGTCCCTTTAGGGTTATCGACCCCGATGTCTCTTGGAGACTCCACCGGGATGTGGTACCAGTCGTCCGAGAGGTCTGACCACTTGTACAACCTTCTCTGGTTGTAGTCGAATTGAACACAAACCTCGTCTTCGTAGTGGGCAAACGATGTCCCCGGAGACTCCAAATTTAGAATCTTATTTGTTTTGTCAACCGAGGTAATTAGGATAAGCTCCGCCCGCTCCGTACCCTCCCTCGTGATACACAGGTACTTATTGGCCCTAAACTGTGCAGGGTTCTTGACCGGAATTGCCATCGTTGAGGTGGCAATGTCTTCCGACAGCTCCGTTCTTACTGATTTAATGTTGTCTTCGGTTGGTACGTAAAATTGCCTCATATTGTTCCCTCCAAGTTAGACCTTAAGAACTGCCGTCTAGTTAGTCTGGTGCTAATAACCCTATCTGTTGTTCTGGTCTCCGTGATTTCAACTGAGTCTTCTAACGCTAGAGTTAACACCTTCGCCATCTCCTCCTCGAAAGTTATCGAATCAGATACATTCAAGGTGGTGGCGTTGGCCAGGGTTTCCGCAATTCCCAGAGAATCCGCAAGCTCCCTCTCGTATGCCTGTACCGGTATAAGAGCTTCGGTGATACTAATTAAGTCTGAAAGTGCCAGCACTATCCCCCTAATTGAAGATTCTGCTATCGAGACTGAGTCTGATATACCCAATGTCGCTACGTTTGATAGCGCCTCGGCGATTGATACCGTATCGCTGAGCGCCCTCTTGTACACCTCCGCCCCAATCAGGCTTTCGGTAATGCTTATACTATCCAAGATAGCCTTGCCTACCGCGAACTTGGTTATCTCCTCGCTTATACTCAGGGAGTCGGCCAACCCGCCCCCTACGGTCTCGGTCTCGCTCTCCCCTATTGCAATACTATCAGCAAGATTGAGTGTCGTCTCGTTGGCCAAGGTTTCTGCAATCGCCAAGGTATCGGTTAGCCCCACTACTATGTCCTTGGCTAACGCTTCGGCGAGGCTCAGGGAGTCGTCTAGAGCTAGGTAAAACTCCTTTGTTAAGGATAAGCCCTCCATAATAGTAATCGAGTCTGATAAACCGAGTGTAGTTACGTTAGCTAGAGATTCTGCTATATTCAGCGTGTCAGACAGACCCTTAACCGGCCCTCTAATCATAGACTCTGCTAACCCTATGGAGTCGGCTAGACCCTTGTTCTCTCCCAGTACCACCGCTTCGGCAATACCTATACTATCTGTCTTTGCTAGGCTAACCGTTTTCTCCTTCGCCTCAGCGATACTAAGTGAGTCCTGAACGGTGCGTTCAAATGTAACCACCCTTGCTGAGCTTTCAGCAATACCAATACTGTCCGAAAGGCCAAGATTAGTTACGTTAGCTAAACTCTCGGCAATAATTAAACTTTCGGTCAGGTTAACTACTACCGCCTTCGCCGCCCCCTCCGCTAACGATAAAGCATCCGTAATCTTCTTACCTGTGCTCCTGTACGAGCTTTCAGTGATTGAAATGCTATCTGTTAGTGCGGGAGTGGTGAACTCGACCTCCGCCTCCGTAATCTCCAAACTATCCGCTAGGCTCAAAGTTACCCCGTTGCCCACGGACTCGGCGATTGATACAGTCTCCGTTGGGGAACGCTCAAAGGTATTTACAGCAGCAGCGCCTTCCGAAATTGGCAAGCTGTCCGAGAGGTTAACGGTTATCGCCCTGTAGGAGCTTTCCGCAATCGAGATGCTGTCATCGAGGTCTTTCTGTGTCCCTATCTCAGTCGCCAACGACTCGGCTATAGATTGGGAATCTGAGAGGGCCGATACACTGCTCCTTACGGGGTATCCATCAGCCAGCCCAACCGTCTCTACTAAGGATATTGTGGTCTGGTTCGCCACCGACTCCGCAATGCTTAGAGAGTCTAACAGAGCCAGTACTACATCTATCCCACTAACCCCCTCGGCGAATGTTATTTCGTCCGAAAGGTTCTTACCCGAAGTTGTGATAAGCGCTTCAGCAAAGGATATTGAATCTGTTAACGCCGGAACGCCCAAACTCTTGACCAGCGCTTCGGCAATACTTAGTGAATCCGGAAGACCCCTCTCGAATGTATTGGCGGCGGCTAGGCTCTCGCTAAACGAGATTGAATCGGCCAGTCCCAATGTCGACTGGTTAGCCAAAGTCTCCGCTATCGAAAGGGCGTCAGTTAGAACTAGTACAATACCTATCACCAAAGATTCTGAAAATGTTATTTCGTCCGAGATGATTTTATCGGGGCTGGTTAGCTCGCTCTCCGCTATGCTAAGGGAGTCAGCTAGGGGAACCCCCAAACTATTTACCAGAGCCTCTGTAATCCCTATCGAGTCCGAGAGGCTTCGCTTCGCCACCTCGGTGCTCACTAGACTTTCTATAATCGAGAGGGCGTCACTTAGACCTAGCGTAGTTTGGTTAGCTAGTGTTTCGGCAATCGATATGGAGTCAGATAAAACCTTAGTTACTTCGCTTACTAAGCCCTCAGCAATACTAATACTGTCAGGTAGTTCTTTTACCCAATCTTCCGGTGCTGTATAAGTTACCGCAAGATAGGGGTCTAGAGAGGTATTAGTTGCTTCGGAAGCATAGGTTCTTAATCTTGAAATCTTGTTATTCTCTCCGGGGTCTCCGGGAAAATTATCCTCAATGTCGTGTCCCTCTCTTAGCCCTAATAGCGTATACCCCGTCTTAGAAATCCATCCTAGACCAGTCTCGTTAAGGTCAAAGTCGTTATATCCCGCTACTGTCAGCCCCGATATATCTATATCTGCAGAACCTTTAACTGCTAGATACTTTGCCCTACCCCCTTGCTCGCTTCCAGCATCGTATCCACAATCTTCATAATCTGCCACTACCAATTCAGAGTTGGATGCTTGAAACGTCTTTACAACCGCTACGTAATCGTAACCATCGCCGTTATAATCATCACTTATATTTCTACCACGCAGTTTGAGTATTGCACTCGAAATAATAGCAGTAGCTCCCAATCCTGAAGTGTCAACAGGATAAAACGCCCTATACATATTTATAGCATCGTCGGCTCCAAATATGTCTATTCTAGCGTTGGCCTCATCAGCGGCATCTGGGGCCCCAGCGCCTTCGGCAGCATCGTGGGCAGTATCCCACCTTGCTTGGGATGGCTGCCCAGATGTTTCATAATAATAAACAGTCCCATCTCCTGCTCCCACATAATAATCAGTAGTTGTATCAGTCCTTACAGGATAAACCGCAGTTTCGAGGAATCTCCTATCTAGAATCTTGGTTAAGATTGTCTTTCCATTAACAGTTTCCAGCCGAACCTTTACTACCCCTTGATTACCCTCGGCATCAATTAGATTAAACTTCTTAAACCAAGTCTTGCGAAGTCTCTTGAGGATGATGCTGTTTGAGGTGACTAATGGGGACTCTTTACTCCAAACCTCTCTTTCCAATTCATCTTCCCACCTCTCTTCCTCTTTCCGTTTTGATTTATCGTTCTTTAACTTCTTAAGTGCGGCTTTCTTTTGGCCTCGCAACTGTCCGAAGTCCTTCTTCTTTGGTTTGATTTCAAATCCGTCTACGGCAACCTCGAAACTAAACTCCAAATCCTTACTCAAATCAGCAGGCTTTTCGTTAAGGATAACCTCTTTGACAAACCCCGTGTTCCGAACCATTACCTCTAAGTCAACACCAGCACCGTAGGCGTCTTTGTAGAGGACTATTCCCTTTCCTTTCCACTCTGGCTTTGATATTAGTTTTCCTTCAACGGAGGTAATTCCTAGGGGTTTGATAGATACTTCTTCGTCTGGCTTGTCCCAATCCTCTCCAGTTCGGGGGTCGACTTGAACGGTGTTAATAAACTTGAACCAATCGTCAGACCTTGTAGGGATTTCTAGTTCGTAGTTGTTCTTGCGCATCTCCCAACCATATTCGGTTGGGGTGAAGCTACAATCTACGTCCTCAAACTTTCTCGTTTGTTTGTCTTTATAATGGATATGGCCCACGTGGGCCAAAAGGGTAAAAGTCTCGTCTGGATTTATAACGGTCTTTGAATTTAGAGTCCGTTTGTCTTTCTTTTCAATAGACAAAGAACTCAAATGAGGATATTTTGATTTCAGGTTTTCCATTAGTTAGTCCTTTAACTGCTCTATGTTGGTACGCAAGTTTAGAATAGCTTCCTCAGTTTCGCTTGTCAAGTTTTCCCTGCTTAACCCCTCTGTCCCACGTCTTCATTACCGTTTCTATTATCGCTAACATAGGCACTTCTTTGGCGTGGTTACACATCGTTCCCCAATCGCACCAGACCTCGAACCCCGCCTCTTGCGCCTTCTCGCAGAAGTGTAAATCCTCACCTAAAGCTCTTTCCCCTATCTCGTTCCACTTTTCCATAAACGGTATCTTAACCGTTTCCAATACCTTCCTCTTAATCATCAGACAGCTCGCTCCTACGCCATCCACCAGCCTAAGTCCCGTCCTCTCGTCTTGTTTGTATTGATTATAACTCCCGTCCTTAAATCTTTTCCCAACCGCCCAAGCGTATCCCCCATCTTTCCAAGTTGGTGTGGCGCCGCTGACTATATCCTTATCGTACTTTACCAAGTCCAGCGGGTTCTTGGTTGGGGTGGTGTCGCTATCAATCATTAGTAGAAAGTCGCAATCGGTCTGTAGGAACTCGTGGACGATGCCGTTTCTGTTCGCCGACACCGGAACCGCTGACCTAAACAACTGAACTACATTGTAATCGCTTTTCATTATCCATCTAGCAATCCTAGTCTCTAGTCCAGCTATTATCCAACCCAAATGCGGGATGGCTAACATTATCTTAATTTTATCCCCTGAATCCTTCACAGTCTTGGCTTCGCTCTTAGCTTCCGGCTTCTCAAATAGTGAATCGAATTCTGTTAGTTTTGTCAT
>Ga0075125_10000026_pt1 | contig 48730 bp, 68 predicted proteins | sample AntAceMetag02UKN_FD_69810 | JGI IMG/M metagenome (GOLD analysis project Ga0075125, IMG submission 69810) | Saline lake microbial communities from Ace Lake, Antarctica - Antarctic Ace Lake Metagenome 02UKN | ecosystem: Environmental > Aquatic > Non-marine Saline and Alkaline > Saline | place... | reverse complement strand
ACATGGAAATCTTGATAAGCTAAGACCTTCCTATATACTAATGACTCCACGTTCAAGTATCTCCAAAACCTCACTACGTTTAGCTAATAGTGTTGGAGTTATCGACTCAGGATATAGAGGCGACTTGATTTCTAAAGTTGACAATCTAGGCACAGAAAAAATGATTAAGGCTGGAACTTCACTGTTTCAATTAATAGTAGGAGAGCATTGCGATGTACAACTTGTTAGTAAGTTTTCTGGAACTAAGCGCGGTAAAAGCGGTTTCGGCTCGACTGGAAATACTATATAAAGGTGTTGTATTCTTAATATTTGGACAACCAATAGCCAACAATACCACAAATTATACATACTTAAATTGGAACAGAGTGAAAGCAAATGCTGGTTCTGTGGACCCCACAGTGGGTGCAATGGAAGTTATGGTGATTGGGGTGATGAACGCAGTTGGAAGGAATACAGGAAATACCAATGCAAAGATAGGTGTTAATATGAAACAAGTGATAGTATTGAGAAAAGATTTGAAAATGCGTAAGGGTAAAATGATTGCTCAAGGAGCACACGCTTCAATGATAGTATTATTGGATTATCCAAAGCATGAATTTGTTCAGGAATGGTTATCTGGACAATTTACGAAAATAGCAGTAAGTGTGGATTCAGAAGATGAACTTTTGGAATTGTACGAAAAAGCTAAAGAAGCTAAATTACCATGTTCATTGGTAACTGACGCTGGGAGAACTGAATTCAATGGGGTTGCAACCATAACCTCAATTGCAGTTGGTCCCGGACCAATAGAAGAAATTGATAAAATTACAGGAAATCTGAAATTATTGTAAAATAACGGTTGACTTTGTGGATTTTATCTTGTATCTTGTAGTATGATAAGGTGGAGATTATGGGAGATAGAGCCCCAGATTTTATCGAAACCGATTAGGTAGCTCTACTAATCAATATGGGCCTAAAGCTTTAATGGTGAAGCACTCGCCTTTTAAGCGAGAGAACGTCGGGTTCGATACCCCGTGGGCCTACTAAAATAAGGAAATGAAAATGAGAACCGAGCATATAGAAAAATGGATTCCAATCAATGAATGTACCCATTGTGGATTCTATAAAATCGAAGCTCGTAACTTTGGTTATGGGGTTTTTGTAAATAATCAGGAAGCACATAATAATGCGTTCATCGGAATAAGAACTAAGTTCGGTGGTGAATTTTTGGCCAAGGAATTACATTGGGATGAAGACGATCATTATGGTACAGCCAAACCGTTGGAATTTATAGAAGCTTGTCCATATAACTATGATACCCAACGCAAAGAAATGTTTAAATGGATAGAAGAAAAAATAAGTGGTTTGGAAGATTAAGACGATACTTATAATAAATAGGGATATGGTATAACGGCAATTACGCGGGGTTTTGAACCCTTAAATTCCAGTTCGATTCTGGATATCCCCACAAATTGATTCATGGTGTAACGGTAGCATCGCAGGTTCTGAGCCTGTCAGGTCGGGGTTCAAATCCCTGTGAATCAGCAAAACAAAATGGAGGTTATATGTCACAATTTTATGGCACAGTTCAAGGTAATAGAGGACAAACCAGTCGTGGTGGGTCTAAGAATTCAGGGTTAGAAACATATACAGCATCATGGAGCGGAGCAATCAGATGTTACGCATACTATGACAAGGAAACTGATACCGACATGGTCAGGGTTGAAAAGACTACTTGGCGTGGACAGGGTGACAGTAAAATATTATATGACGGGCCAATCGGTCAAGAATAACAAAATGCGGGTGTAGCTCAGTCTGGTAGAGCTCCAGGGCGACATCCTGGGCAAGCGTCGGTTCGAATCCTGCCACTCGTACAAAACATTAAATTAAAAGGAATATCAATGTCAGAAGTTAAAATTGTTAGTGAAGGTAAACGATTCAGGGAAATTATTAAAGATGGGGTTACGATTCATCAGGAAAAGGATGACCGAGGAAATTGGGTTGCCCGTTTTTCCATGAAGGAATACACTCGGATTGCCAAAGAGCGTGAAGCTGAAGAGAAAAAGAAAATCCAGAGGCAGGAGCACAAAGAGAATAATGCTTAAAAAATTGTGGTGCCGGATATTTGGTCATAAAGAATATACAATGGTATCACAACCATGGCAGGAAAATAGGGCAACGTGGAATATAGTATGCCCAAGATGTGGAGAAATATTGCGTGGTTAATCTAACTAAAAAAAGTAAATTATTGGCTCTCATTTTGAGACACAAGCCGGAACAATTCAATATTACATTGGATTCTGAAGGTTATGCTGATGTATCGGAACTACTGGATACTGGCAAATTTACTATGGATGAATTGGAAGGAATCGTAAATACCGGACCGAAAATCAGATATGCATTTGACATCACTGGTGAAAAGGTTAGGGCAATGCAGGGACATTCCATTGAAGTTGATTTGAAATTGGAATCAGTTGAACCTCCAAAATTTTTATATCATGGGACCCCCACTAAAAATATTGATCCGATCATGAAAAATGGATTAAATAGGGGCAATCGACAATATGTTCATCTATCAGAAGATGAATTTACTGCAGGTGTGGTTGGAATGAGGAGGGATCATGACCCCGCCATCTTAGTAATAGATGCATTAAAATTGCACAAAGATGGGCATCCATTCTATTTAGCAGAAAATGGGGTTTGGCTAACAGACAATTTTGATTCACAATGGGTACATAGAATTATTTGGTAATGGAGGTTACTATGGATAAGTTAAGTAAAGTTGAAATGAATGCAATAATTGAGGCACTTCTGTTTACATATTGTGTTGATATTAATGCGGATTTCGAAGTCGATGACGAAACGCTATTTGAGATAGCTGTTAAACTTCAGAAAATGATGGGTGAGAAAGCTACCCTGAATAAATTTTATATTTTGGGCGGGGCACATGAAGAACCCCATAAAGTTAAAAATTTAATTGCCAATTTTGATATGAAAGTTGGCTAGTATAATCCTGCTATAGTTTAATGGTAGAATTCGTGTGTGGTATTCATGAGATCGTGGTTCGATTCCACGTGGCAGGACAATTGCTCTTATAGTATAATTGGATTAGTACAGGACTTTCGTAATGTCCAAGCATCGGTTCGAAACCGTTTAAGAGCTCAAGGAGAAAAATGTGACTAAAAGAAAATTAAATAAAGCCGAAACGTGGGAACAAATGGAAGCCCGATGGGCACAAGAAAAGGCGGATAGAACAATGTTAGTAAAAATATGGGATGCCATTACTGACCATACATATTGGCCAGTTTATAGATTTTTCAACAATGCACCATACAGAACATACATCAAACGGCCTCTTCAGAGAGCCATTAGGGGATATGATGAATCAGCACATTGGAGCTTGGATTATCATTTTTGTAAAGTTATTCTACCTCCACTAAAGGAACTACGTGAGAAAACTCATGGGCACCCATCCACAATTGATTCATTCGATGAATGGAAAAAAATATTAGATGAGATGATTGAGGGCTTCGAATTGGCCGATAAAATGACTGATGGATTTGCAATTTTCCAAGAGGATTTTGACAAATTGCCCGACCACATGAAAAAAGTATATCAGAAACCACACTGTGAAATTATCAGTAAAGAAAAAAGGGATAGGGCGTTCGATTTGTTCAAGGAACATTTCCACGCTCTTTGGGATTAAGATGGAAAAAATTTATGTAGTAACAACAATCTTTGTACCAGTGGAATCTCAAGGTTTAGATACATGGTCAAAAGATTTTAAGGTTGAAGATTACCCAAAAACCAAAACAAGATGTGTAGCTTGGTATCCAGAAGAATCCAATGCCATCGCATGTGTAATGGGTGGTGGGACATTCTTATCCGAAGATGGATATTACAATTTGGCAGTAATTGAAGAAATTGGCCCCGGTATTTATCCATATCCTGGAGATGATGGTGAACAATGGTTTTCGTATGACAATGAAACTGAGAAGTGGAGTCCGACGGATAAACCTAAATTCTATGAACGTGTTATGGGATTTGGTATAGGGTAGTAAGTCCCTCGTTAGGGACATTAGAGGGGAAAACACCCGTTAATGTGTACAATCGGGGACTTTATAGAAGGTCGTGAAATAGAAATTTTAATGGAGAATTCGACATTGGAAAGTCAAGCATCTTGGAAAGGTGTGGCTCGGAAACGGGTTGTAGGTTCAATTCCTGCATTCTCCGCAACAGTGGTATTCGTATAGTGGTTATTATGAGTGATTGCCGATCATTAGACGGGAGTTCGATTCTCCCATACCACACTTGAATAATGTAAAAAATTGGTTTATTATAAAAATGACAAACCAAAATTAATTGAAGTTAAGCCGGAAGCGACCATAAACATGTGGAATAACCCGATAAAAATAACTGCAATGAAAAAATTTGCAAAAAAGAATGATTGGAATTTTCAAATTTGGTCAGAGAAAGAGTTGGGGATATAATGAAAGTTGTGCATTGTAAAAAATCTCCGTTTGATATTTACATCGGCCGACCTACAAAGTGGGGAAACCCATTTACCCATGATGGTGAAGCACAGGCTCGGTACAAAGTGGATACTCGAGAAGAAGCAATTGAAATGTACAAATGGTGGGTGGTTAGACAACCACATCTAATGAGTACATTGCACGAATTAAAAGGAAAAACATTGGGGTGTTGGTGTAAACCAAAAGCATGTCATGGTGAAATATTAATAGAACTGGTAAATAATTTGGAAAAAAAGGAAAATGCAGATGAATCTGAATGAACTGATTTTGAGTAGGATTGAAAATGGCGTCAACCCAATTACAGGGAGAGATATGGCCCCAAATGAAGAAGTGGTAGTTGTAAACTACAATGGAACTGAATGTATGGTTCCCAAGGAATACATCCACTATAAGGGAAAATAATGGAACGATTTGTTACAGCTGATCTCCACTTCGCTCATCAGAGCATCATACGGCACTGTGATAGGCCGTTTGAAAATGTTAATGAGATGAACGAAGTGTTGGTTAGAAATTGGAATTCGGTTGTATCGGATGGTGACCTTGTATATGTCCTAGGGGATTTTGCATGGACGCGTCCAGATTATTGGATGGATAGACTAAACGGAAATAAGATATTGATCATAGGGAATCACGATACCCTTAACAGTATTGCTAAGAAAAGGTTTGAGTTCATCAAGCCACTATATGACACAAGGATCGAAAGACAATCGGTTACAATGTGCCATTATCAAATGAATGAATGGAATAAGTCGTTTCATGGTGCGTGGCATCTATATGGTCACTCACATGGTAACGCGACTGAATGGGAAGATAAGCTATCTTTTGATGTTGGGACCGACCTTTGGAATTACACTCCAATTCATTGGAGCACAGTTGTAAAGAAAATGAAACATAAAGAGGCTATCAGAGCCGAAATGAAAGCACGACTTGAGGCTGAAAGCCCTTGGGTTCCTGGTGCAAATCGTGAGAAAATCACCGAATTAAATAGACAATTTATAAAATAACAGTTGACTTTGTCGTTTTTATCTTGTATCTTGTGGTACGATAAAAAGGAGACATTAAGTGTCTAAAAAACAATACTCGTATTTGCGGGTACATGCTGTGCATCACTATGTAATTGATGGTTACCATTCTGAAGAAGATTTGAAACGAATCGCTGGTGAATGGTTTATGAATTACCCATACGATGCTAGCCATGCCGCAAGAGATGGGTCAAGATTGGGCGGAGCCTCATTTGCATATAGTGTAGAAGAAGTTACCCCAGAACAATTAAAAGAGTTAATGGACAAACATGAAAATGGTCAGACTAATCTGGAATACGATGACATGCCTGATTATTACAAAAATGGAGTAGGTATATGGGAACACGAGGATCGCTCGGATTCATTAGAAATGGACAACACAAAGTAACATATAATCATTTCGATTCTTATCCAAGTGAATTGGGTAAAAATGTTATTGAATATTTGGAGAATAGAAACCGAGATTCGGCTCTATTGAATGCAGATTTCGACGCCATTCAAATGGTGGATGAAAATGATAAACCCACAACAGTTCAAAAGCAGTTATGCAAGGACGCTGGGTGGTATGATGGGAATGTGGCAACTCAATCTGATGAAGATTGGTATTGTTTACTGAGAAAAGCACAAGGTCTTTTAGGAGCGTATTCTGAAGTCGGTTTTATGGCAGAAGGTAGGTCGTTTTTAGAAGATTCGTTATTTTGTGAATATGCATATATTGTAAATTTGGATACTAGCCAATTGGAATTCTATGTGGGATTTGAAAAGGGTGAGTTGAATGGCAGGTATGCGGATGTTAAAAGAACGGAACAAGGTTATGGTGGGGTAAACCTGATTGGGGAATTTCCACTAAAGACAGTAGAATTATTTGATATTGAACAAGCAGAACAATCCAATACGAACGGTGTCAATATGGCACTTCCGATTTTGGAAATGGAGGATTAAATGGGAAACGAGACAAATCAGCTTATCCCGATGGTGGTTGAGCAGAATGGTAGAAATGAACGATCTTATGATATTTACAGTCGGCTCTTAAAAGACCGAATTATTTTTATGAGTACACCGATTGATGACAATGTTGCATCATTGGTAATTGCTCAATTGCTTTTTCTGACATCAGAAGATAGTGAAAAAGATATCAACATCTATATAAACAGCCCCGGTGGAATTATTACATCTGGTATGGCCATTATGGATACGATGAATTTCATCAAGCCTGATGTATCCACAATTGTTGTTGGGCAAGCGTATAGCATGGGAGCTTTCCTATTAGCGGCTGGAGAAAAGGGTAAACGGTTTGCATTACCAAATTCCAAAGTCATGATTCACCAACCAAGCGGTGGAACATACGGACAAGCTTCAGATATGATTATCGCGGCTGAGGAAATTATGAAAACCAAAAAGAAAATGAATCAGATGCTCGCCAAATTTTGTGGTCAAAGACTAAATAAGGTTGAAAAAGACGCGGATCGTAATTTTTTCATGTCGGCTGAAGAAGCCTTAGAATATGGAATAATTGATTCAATCATCGGTGGGAAATCCAAATAAGGGTATAACCCCAGGGCTTGTAGCTTAGTGGCAGAGCAGGGGACTCATAATCCTCCGACGGGAGTTCGATTCTCCACGGGCCCACAATAAAGGAAAAATTATGACAATGAATGTTTTTATACTAGAAGATGATATGAATAGAATGGAATGGTTCCATAACAATATGTCAAGATTGTTGGACTCATACGATTACAATATTATTGCTGCAGAAGATGTGGCCACCGCCAAGAAATTATTTGAAGTGTGGAATGGAGAATTCGGAATGTATTTTCTAGACCATGATCTGGGTGGTGAACAGATGGTAAGTATTCAGGAACCAAATACTGGTTCTGAATTTGCAAAGTGGTTGGTTGAACAGGGTGTCAAGGGTAATAAAGAGACAATATATGTCCACTCCCTTAATCCTGCAGGGGCTATAAATATTATGGCCAATTTTGACAAATCAATTCGAGCGCCGTTTACTTGGTTGGTAACGGGCTTGGATAAGTTATAAACACATAAAACTCAAAGGAGAAAAAATGAGAAAATTTATGTTGGTGTTGTTAATGTTCATGATGGTGTTTTCAGTAATGAACTGTAGTATTGATTCGGCGGATGCTGGTCAGGAATTGGTGATTATAAAGCAACCAATTTTCTTTGGCAGTGGTGGAGTTCATCCCGTATCATTTCCAGCTGGGGATACACAATGGTACGCTTTAACGAGTTATGCTGAATTTTTTAATGTATATCCGCAGGAATACAAAGAGACTTTCACTGATCTTATTACACAAGACAATAACCCAGTAGATTTCGATGTATATATTGAATTACAGATTCAAAAGGGTAAATCTGCAGAGCTTGTTGAAAATTTTGGAAAAGATTGGTACAAGCAAAAAATAGCTAAAAAGGGTCGTGAATTCGTTCGTAATTTTGGTCGTGGGCAAACAATGTTTGATCTTACCACAAATGAAATTATAGCTCTTGAAATGCAACAAGTTGCATTTGATGGTCTTGTAAATCATATAGCAACCGAAGGTGTGCCGATTGATGTCAACCGTGTATCAGTTGGTAAAGTAACACCACCACAAGCTGTTATTGATGAAACTATTAAAACGGCCGCACAGAAACAACGATTTATGACTGAAGAAGCTGGGGCTCAAGCTGAGCTTGCTCGAGAAGATCGTGAAACAAATAAAGCTATTGCCGATAAAGCATACCGTGATGAATTTGGAATGTCAAACGCACAATATATTGAACTACGTGGTTTGGAAATTCAGAGAGAAATCGTCGAAATGGCTAAGGAAAAGGATAATGTTGACCTACTTATCAATGTAGGGAACAGAGAAATTCAACCGATGTACCAGAAATAAACAACTAGTCCCCTTAAATGGGGACACATGATCTCGTAGTACAATGGAAAGTGCGTGGGTTTCCTAAACCCGAAATGAAGGTTCGACTCCTTCCGAGATTACACTGGAAATAAATATTAAGACTATTTATGTCCACATTAACCAATAAAGGAGTTCCAATGCGAACCGAAGATGTACCAATTAAAATACCAACAATGCTTATCATGACCGCCAAGAAATTTATTATCACAATAATATTGGTGGCTTTGATAGTAACCTCGTTATCACTGTTTACCTATCATGAAAAATGGGTGGAACCTGCTAATTGGGAAATGCAGAAACAAATAAATCATGGCAACTTAGAAACATTTAGAAATACGGTGGATTTGTTCGATGCACATCTGCTCATATTACAATTGGAAGAGAGGGTATCCGAATTGGTAAAACCGACTTCATTTAGTGTTCGGATGACAAATTACTATCCAGTTGAAGAACAATGTGACGCTGACCCACTTACTACGGCCAGTATGAAAGTAATTATCCCAGATGATGCTACGAATCATAGATGGATTGCAATTAGTTGGGATTTACACAAATGGCTCAGTACACAAATTCCAAAGGATGACCCAGCGTATGGAAAGGGTCAATTTGAAATGGGTGATTATGTTGAACTTACTGGGTATGGGAATTCGGTTGATGGAATTTATCAGATTACAGATACGATGAATTCACGACATAGAATGGCAATTGACCGCCTTACAAATGTGAATTCGCCACTTGAATTTGCAGAGAATGTTACAATCACAAAAGTATTCATTCCAGAATTACATCCAATTGATGCATAAATAATTGTATTTGGATACACTAATAACTATTTATTAACAAGGAAGTATCGACATAGGCACGTCAAGCACCCTGCTAAGGTGTGGCTCGGAAACGGGTTCTAGGTTCGATTCCTAGTACTTCCGCATTATTATACCCAATTAAACTAAAAAAAGGGGTTACAAAATGACACAATGGCAAAGATTCACACACGAAGAAATCGAAGACTTGGAAAAGACTATGATGATTGATATCGCGAATGCACCAACAAAGGAATTGACTTGGTACATTGGAAGTGACAGCCAAGTAAAACATGGTAAAATCAAGTACATTACCGCTATCGTTATACTGTTTGACGGTAAGGGTGGACGGGGTTACTACAAGGAAGTCACGGAAAAATTGAGTTACAAGATTTCCATTAGACAAAAGATTTTCCAGGAAACGCACATGTCAGTGGAAACTGCAATTTGGTTAAATCCAATATTGGAGAAGATGAATTACTGTGTAGAGGCTATTCACGCTGATGTAAGTGACGACCCAATCAATGCAAGTAACGCTGTAATGAATGAGTGTCTTGGGTACATTAGAGGTTCTGGTTTCGCAGCAGTTGGAAAACCCGACTCCTGGGCAGCCATGGAAATTGCTGACCGCTTCAGTAAATAGGTTGCTAAAGTAATAGCGTGTTTTCCCCATCTCGATGATACTTATTATTGAAGGAGAAAACAATGATTATATACAAAACTACAAACGCCTTAAACGGCAAATTCTACATAGGGAAATCTAAATATGATAACCCCGACTATATTGGTTCGGGGTCCATATTGAAAAAAGCAATACAAAAATACGGCAAGGAAAATTTTGTCAAGGAAGTTATAGAACGATGTGAGGATGAAACACAATTGAATATCAGGGAAATATATTGAATTAAAAAAACTGATGCCATTAATATTGGGTATAATTTATATCCGGGTGGTGAAGGTGGATGCACACCTGAAGCTTCCAAGAAAATAGTTGAGGCGAGGCATAACAACGGGCAACCATGGCATTCAGCTGAACGCAATCGAAAAGTTTCTATCGCTTTAACTGGTCATAAACAAACGGCCGAAACTAGGAAAAAGAATAGTGATTCTCACATAGGACAAAAACCGTGAAACGAAGGTTTAACCAATGATGATCCGAGAATCCTAGCTGGTGCAGAGAAACAAAAGGTTACAAAAAAGAAAAAATTTGCAAGTGGGGAATTGACAAATACTTGGAATAAGGGTAAAACCATTCAAGAACATTTCCAATTAGAATGTCCAGTTTGTGGGCAGGAATATGAAATTTATACATACCCATTATGATACAAAAATGGTAGGTATAAGAAAACTTGTTCAAAGCCATGTGCGGATAAAATGATGTGGGAAAGTAGAAGGAAATAAATGGAAAATAAAGACGTGACAAAATTTCTCAAATATATTGAGGCTGAATGTTTCTTCGTTAAATTGTGGGAAGAGGAAAATCGGACATTTCATATTGATTGTACTTGCCGATATTGTAAGGCTACTGAAGCGTGGATGACGCTTTCATGGTGGAGAAAATTTAAAGCAAAATTGGAGTTATAAAATTTATGACGAATAAAATGAAATTATACATCGCGGGTCCCATTACAGGTGGAACATTTGAAGATGTAGAAAAAAAGTGGGCCGGCACTATAAAACGGTTAAAAAAACACTATACTATACTATCACCATTATTTGGCAAATCCAAATATATTCGACCGGAAATGCAGTGTGAAGCTTCAGAAGGTCAAGGGATGAAATATCTGTCCCCAATCACTACTGATAGGGCAATTGTAGGTCGTGATCACTGGATGGTGGAACAATCTGATATTGTATTTGTGGATTTGGTGGGTTCCAAGATAGTATCAATTGGATCGGTATGTGAAATTACCGCTGCATATTTGCACAATAAACACGTTGTGGTAGCTATGGAACAGGGCAATATCCATAGACACGCGTTTGTCTTAATGGAATCTGATATTGTATTCCCAAATAGAGAAGACGCGTTGGATTACATTGAAGAATTAGGGAAAAGTTTTAGAGGTTAATATGACAAATAAAAAATTAATAGGTTGGATCATGATTGGAACTTTCGTGGCATTATTATTCGGGGGAGCTGTATTGGTCATGGGATTGCTTAATGCATTAATCCTATGGGGATCGGCGGGAACGTTGGCTTTCCTTTTCATTTATGGTATAAAATTGATATATGAGAATTAAAAGATGGCAACAAAGGTTACAAAAAAGGTTATTAAAGACATATTCAACTGATGTTTAACTGAATATGGAATCAGTGAATATCAAGGGTGAGAACCCCACCTAATAATTGACAATACAAAGGATTACCCAAGCAATGGGGAATTTTACTCGGATGATAATGATATCTATATATACCCAAAATCAGGTGGAATGGATATCCAAAGGACTATATTTGTGATGATTCACGAATTTAAGCATTATCACCAATCACCAACTTGATTGACTCGGTATATCACTATGTACAACAATAATCCCGAATGTCCGTATGAAATAGAGGCGGATGCCCTCGCGGAGAGGGATTGAATGAAATGTTATAGGGATTTATTTATAAAATAAAGGAACTAGGTTATGGATTTACATGAATTAAGGCTCAATTTTGTTACGTGGTCACCACTATGGGTGATTCCAACGGCATTTATTTATTGGCCAACCGGAGTGGCACTACTGGTATTACAGCTCGGTGTGATGTTTTGGGATTTAAAAGTGAATTAAAAATAAAGAAAACGCTTGACTTTGTCAGTATAATCTTGTATCTTCAAGTATGAAAAGAGAGGAAAATGTTTTGAAAGTTTGGAAAAAAGAGGAAATTAAAGTATTATTGGAAACCCGGAAGGACGCTGTCATTCGGGGTTTGTTGGTTATATACGATAGGCAAACCGAAGATGAGAAAAATTCGGAGATTACCACTCATGCGAATGGGATTGGGTACTCTGGAGCTCACGCTGAAATTATGACTTCATTCGCGAAGTTCTACAAACAACACAAATTCCTATCTCCCAAGCAGACCAATATCGCTCGGAAGATTATTGTCAAATACGCTAGACAGTTGGCCGATGAAGCTAACGCTAATGAGGAAAAAAAGTGGAAAATATCTAATGGGGAAATTTCAACACCGTCAGCATTGATTGCCATTTGTGATGAGGACAGATGAGTAATAGAATTGATATCCATGGCCATTTGACCACATTCGGGGAAATTTTAAATGAAAAAAGCACATTCAATGAATGGTGGCGTGGGAATTTTTGTGAAGGATTGTCATGCGTGGGATGTATATATGCTAAGGGAATGTGCCCCGACAAATTTGGGAATATTTTCGAACTCGAGGAAGATAATCATCTAGATTCACGAAATGATGAAATCCGAGAGGTAATGGAATGGTTGACAAGTGATCACAAAGCTAAAGAGGAAATCCCTGTTGTTCCCGCGGAGCCAACGCTCACACTTGAAGAAAAAGTTGACAATCTCACTGCAATGGTGTTGGAAATAAAAGAAGTTTTATGCATAGTCGAGCAAGAAAACGCTTGACTTTGTCAGTATAATCTTGTATCTTCAAGTATGAAAAAGGATAAGACATTGAAAATTAAAAGTTTATACAAACCTATTATCGCCACATTGGGTGGAAAACGATATGTATGTGGCAATAAATTGGTAGAAATTGAACCACATATCACAATGGAAAATATAGAATGGGAACGCCAGTATCCAATCGGTTTTAGATTGAATGATACTTATGTCTCCAGAACTTTGGCAATGGTTTCAGGCGGCAATGTCGTTGCAACCATCATCGGTTCCAAAGGTGACACATACAAAATTAAAGAAAATAACGGAAAATATAATTGTAATTGTAAGGGGTACACATTTAATTCTAAGTGTAAACACCTTACTAATTTCGTCTCTGAAAGGGAATAAAATGGCTCGTAAAAAATTAGCAAAAAGAACTGCATCAAAATCAAAGGGGAAAACTTTCGATACCAGTTCACAGGCATTCAAATGGGTGGTATGTACTATTGATGGTTGCATCGAAGAAGTTAAGATCGACTTCGCGAGCATTAGTGCAATTTGTTACAAACATACAATGGGTAGGGTTCCATTTATCGAACCTGCATCACGTAAAAAGAAATCCACTGGTCGCCCACGCGGTTGGCAGTTTATGAATGAATTTGTCGATAGTGACAAAACAGTATTTCATCGGGGTGTAGAACAACCCGAATTAAAGGGTACACTTCCTGTATCAGATGTCGTTAAAATCAAAGCCGATCAGAAGCAGTCTGCTAAGGAAAAGAAAGCCCGTAAGACAGATCGGTTAATCAAACGGCACGAAAAGGCTCAAGAGGCCCGAAGAAAAGATGCCGGTAAGGCAAAACCTGGTCGCCCTAAGACTAAGAAAAAAGCAGTCAAAAAGACTGTTAAAGTCCAGACCAAATTTGGGGATTTGAAAATTCCATACAAATTAAAAAACAAAAAGTATTTTGTCGCCAGTGATAATAATCGGGCGTGGGGTAAATTTGATACCATGGCTGAAGCCCGAAAAGCTAAGACTAAGTTCAATCGTGAACATGGTAAGGACAATGTCAAGGGCATTGTATTGGTATCCAAAGACGGTAGGGCTTGGAAATAATGAAAACTAACATGATTTTAGAACTTTGGGATGAGAATACTGGGGTGGCACGCAGGTGGAATTCCGATATCAATGATGTTCAATTTAATGAATTGTGGGATAAATATCAAGATGATTGGAACAAGCTTGAATCTCAAAATGGAACTATGTATTTTAGTGGTTCCCTTGACAATTTCGATGAAAATGACGTTTGGGTTATGGGTTGGAGCTCCAGTGAAGTTTCCGAATTTGGGAGCTGGGACACCGTTCAAACTGAAATTTTAAGATGGCTTGATGAATCCGGATATTCCTATGAAAGAATTGAAGATCATCAATATGAATTGGAAGATGAAGATGAAGAAGAAATAAATGTGAGATTGGACTTCTAATGAATAAAATTATTACAGACGAAAAACTTCTAAGGAATAAATGTGAAAATGTCTCACTTGAAGAGGGTGAGACTATTGCTGCACAATTATTTGAGATACTAACCGCTACTGAATCTGGAGTGGCATTGGCCGCTAATCAGGTGGGGATTAACAAGAATGTGGTGGTTATCAATGTAAAAGAACCCATCTATCTTATTAATCCAATTATCACATCACAGTCCGGTGAAGTCTATTATGACGAGGGGTGTTTATCATTCCCAGGACAATCCGTAAAAACAAAAAGATTTGACACAATAGAAGTAGTATCAGATAATTACCCGGCCGGTGTATGTTTTACCGCATTGGGTAAAAATGAAATTGATACATTGGAATGTGTCGCCGCACAACATGAAATCGACCATCTGAATGGTGTTGTCATGTTTGATAGGGAATATAAACCAACTCCAATCAAAGCTGAGCACAATTTTGGTAGGAATGAAAAGGTTACCATTTCTAAAGATGAAGAAAAACGTGAAATAAAGTGGAAAAAGGCAGAAAAGTTGATAGAAACCGAAGGCTGGAAACTACTTATAGATGGATAAATAAAGGAAAAGGTTATGGGCATTATTAAAAGTATTTTGGACAACGATCAGTATAAGCTGTCAATGATGAAAGCTGCAATCTCTGAGTATCCAAATACAATTGTAAAGTACAAATACAAAAACCGATCACCAAAAAATCAAATCTTTACTCAAGATCATGTTGATAGACTTAAATATGAAATTGAAGAAATGAAGCATCTGGCATTAACAGGTGCTGAAAAAGAATTTTTGGCAAAAAAATCATCCTATCTGGGGCCAATGTTTTTGGATTTCCTGAGTGGATATCGTTATGACCCAAGTGAAGTAACTGTAAATCTGGTTGGAAGTGAAATTGAACTAACCATTTACGGATTATGGTATAGAACCATTCTCTGGGAAGTTCCACTTATGGCTCTCATTTCTGAGATTTATTTCGAAGGAACTGAGCTGGATATGGATTTGGTATTGAATAATATCATATCAAAAAAACACATGATTGAAGGAGCTGAAATTAATGTTTCAGATTTTGGTACTAGACGCCGATTCTCATTGATGATTCACCAGCTGGTGGTGGAAACTTTGAAAGACGTGTTGGTTGGTACAAGTAATGTGTATCTAGCTTTCCTTTTCAATCTAATACCAATTGGGACACACGCTCATGAATGGTTTATGTTCCACGGGGCCAAATATGGTTATCGTTCCGCAACCTACAAATCCTTAGAGAAATGGAGTAATGTCTACAGGGGCAACCTTGGAATAGCATTAACAGATACATATACTACAGACGTATTTTTACGTGATTTTGATATGTATTTCGCCAAATTATTTGATGGTGTCAGGCAAGACAGCGGTGACGAAATAGAATTTGGTGAAAAGTTTATTAATCATTATGAGAGTATGGGAATTGATCCGGCTACCAAAGCTGTTATCTTTTCAAATGCTCTAACAATCAAGAAATGTGTCACAATCAACGACCATTTCAGAGGCAAAATTAAAGATGGGTATGGAGTCGGCACACATTTCAGTAATGATGTCGGTGTAACACCCATGAACATGGTTATTAAATTGAGTGGGATTTATGATCAGAATGGTGAATTAATCCACGCAGTAAAATTATCAGATGATAAAGAGAAAAATACAAGTGATTCAGTGGAAGCAATTGAGAATTGCAAATTCAGCTTGGGATTACAATAAAAATGAAAAGGAAATAATATGGCAAAATACATAGAATTTGACAGGGATGCACGAGAAAAATTAAAGGTTGGTGTTGATACACTTGCCAATGCCGTAAAGGTCACACTGGGGCCCAAGGGTAGAAATGTTGTAATTGAGAAGAAATCAGGTCCTCCAATTATGACAAAAGACGGGGTTACCGTTGCAAAGGAAATTGAGTTGGAAGACCCACGTGAGAATATGGGTGCCCAAATGGTACGAGAAGTCGCATCAAAGACTTCAGATATCGCTGGGGATGGTACTACAACCGCTACAGTGTTGGCACAGTCTATCGTTGAAGAGGGGCTAAAAATGGTTGCTGCTGGTTCAAACCCAATGGAAATTAAGAGGGGCATTGATGCCGGAGTTATCGAAGTTGTAAAGGCGATTAAGGTACTGAGCAGGGATGTTAAGAGCTCGGATGAGATTGCACAGGTTGGAACTATCTCGGCAAACAATGATGAAGAGATTGGCAAGTTGATTGCAGAAGCTATGGATCGGGTTGGAAAAGACGGTGTTATTACGGTTGAAGAATCAAATACGGCCGATACATATCTTGAGACAGTTGAGGGAATGCAATTTGATAGGGGTTATCTATCTCCTTATTTTGTAACCAATTCCGAAAGTATGGAAGCTCAATTGGATGAACCAGTGATTCTTCTTTATGATAAAAAGATTGGTGCAGTTCAACAAATCTTGCCTATTTTGGAAAAAATGGCCGCACTACAGAGACCGATTTTAATTGTCGCTGAAGATGTTGAGGGTGAAGCTCTCGCCGCTTTGGTTGTAAATAAACTGAGGGGTACATTGAATGTAGCTGCTGTTAAGGCACCTGGATTTGGTGATGGTAGAAAAGAAATGTTACAGGATATTGCCATTTTAACTGGTGCAACTGTGATTTCTGAGGAACAGGGTTACACATTGGAAACCGCTGAAGTAGAGCATTTGGGATCATGTAAAAATGTGATCGTTGACAAGGATAGAACTATTCTCATTGACGGTGCAGGTGAAATTATTGATCTTGAGACTAGAGTTAGTGATTTGAAGAAACAGATTGACAACTCAACTTCTGATTATGACAAGGGAAAAATGCAAGAACGTCTGGCTAAATTGTCAGGTGGTGTAGCTGTTCTTCATGTTGGAGCACCAACCGAAGTTGCCATGAAAGAGAAAAAGGATAGAGTGGATGACGCTCTACACGCTACTCGAGCAGCAGTTGATGAGGGAATTATCCCCGGTGGCGGTGTTGCACTTTTGAGGGCATCACAGGAATTATCACTAGAATTAGAGGGTGACCAACAGCTGGGAATTGAAATTCTCAAACGAGCTCTTGAATCTCCAATTCGACAAATTGCGTTGAACGCCGGTTGGGAAGATTCGGTTGTAGTGTTAAAAGTAAAAGAAGGAACCGATGATTTTGGATTTGATGCACGAGCAGAAGATTTCAAAAATCTCATTGAAGCGGGTATTATTGACCCAACTAAAGTAGCTCGAGCAGCATTGGAAAATGCCGCATCAGTTGCTGGACTTCTACTTACAACGGAATGTGCTATTTGTGAAATTCCAAATGAAAATGCTCCTGTCGACCCAATGGGTGGGCAACAAATGGGCGGCATGTATTAAAAAATAACGGTTGACTTTCACCTGAATATCTTGTATATTCAGGTGTAAGGAAAAAGGAGATTATATGGATGTACAAAAACAAATTGATGGTTTGACAAAACAAATCAAAGATTATGTTCATGGGGCAGGTAAAAAAGGTGTGGTAATTGGAATGAGTGGTGGAATTGATTCTGCTGTCTCATTTGAACTCGCCATTAAGGCATTAGGGGCTGACAACGTATTCGCTGTTAGTATCCCTATTTTAGCTAATACAGGTGAAGAGTTTTCATCCGCGAGTGACATGTGGGGATATGTTTGGGAAAAGCGTGGAGTACGGCATGTAACCGCTCACGCTAGTTCACCAGTCATAGCAACGACATCTGCCGTTGAAAAGGCATTGGGTCACAAATTGAAAAATAACCTGACTTATGCCAATATTCAAGCTAGGGAACGTATGAATGTTCTTTACGCTTTCGCATCCGAATTGGATTATCTTGTTATCGGAACTGGTAATAAATCAGAACACAAAATTGGTTATTTTACAAAATGGGGTGACGGTGGAGTTGACTTTGAACCACTTGGAGCATATTACAAAGACGAAGTTTATGAACTTGGTAGAGCATTATATGTACCAGGTTGGATTCTAAACGCCGCTCCTTCTGCTGGGTTATGGGAAGGTCAAACTGATGAAAATGAAATCGGTATGAGTTATGATGAACTTGATTCTTATTTGAGATGGGATGAGTTTCAAAATTCCCTTTTTGAATTTGATGAGGAGAATGGGAAAAATTGCCCACTCAGCCCTGAGAAACAAAAAATAGTTGTTAAATTAATGGGGGCAGCTAATCATAAGAATAAAATGCCACCAACATTTGAAAGGTCAGAATAATGGCAGTAAAAGTATTATACAAAGGTAAGTGGATGGAAATGCATGGCCGTGAAGTTGATGGTCATGATGATTATGAATTCACCCACAGAGCGGGTGGCCGAGAAGCCGTTTATATGATTCCAACAACTGAAAATAATGAATTGATTATGATTTTGAATCATAGGTATTCAGTTAATAAAAAAGTATTGGAATTTCCAGCTGGGCTTATGGATGAAGGTGAAGAACCATTCCATACGGCCAACAGGGAACTTCTTGAAGAAACTGGATATGAAGCCAATGTGGTTATAATGCACCCATTGGGGATGAGCAACTCTGGGGGATCGGATGAAGAAGTTTGGGCCGCTAGAATGAAGGGTTGCAAGAAAATTAGTGAACAACAATTGGATGACGGTGAAAATATTGAGGTGTTGATAATCCCAGAATATGATCTGATTTCGACAATAATGGGGTACCGTGATTTGGGATTTAAAATAAGTTCAAGAGTAATCGCCTACATGATAGGTAAAGGAGAGTAGCATGGGAAAAACAGCGTTATTAGTAGTGGATGTACAAAAAGATTTTTGTGAAGGTGGCCCATTGGCCGTTCCAGAAGCGGAGATGGTTGTACCAATTATCAATGAATTGATGGAAAAGGTCAGTTTTGATTTGATAGTGGGTACTATGGATTTTCATCCTAAAGGTCATGGTAGTTTTGCATCGACTCATGGGGCCGAAGTATTTAGCATGGGTGAGCTTGGTGGAAACCCACAGGTAATGTGGCCCGATCACGCGATACAGGGAACAGATGGCGCTCGTTATCATAAACAGCTTAATCAGGGCGACTTGGAATACATTGTACACAAAGGGTTTAATCCTGATGCAGATTCCTATAGTGGATTCGCTGATGCAGATGGAACAGAAACGGATTTAAATAAATTCCTACAAGACCATGCCATTGAAACTGTTTATGTGGTTGGATTGGCTACCGATTATTGTGTCAAATTTACTGCCTTAGATTCTTTAAGTCGTGGTTATGATACCATTATGGTGCTCGATGCCGTAAGGGGTGTTGAACAGAATCCCGGTGATTCTGAGGCCGCTATTGATGAATTTTTCAAAATGGGTGGAGAAGTTACGCTTTCTGAAACTCTTTTGAAATATGGATTATAAGATGCAAAAGGCTCTAACCTTCGATGATGTAACGATTATCCCAAAATATTCGGAAGTAGAATCTAGATCAGAATGTGACGTGTCAACGCACATTACAAGCAATTGGGTATTGGATATTCCGATTATCGCCACAGCGATGGATTCCGTATGTGAATCTCGTATGGCAATTTTGATGTATAAGTATGGTGGTATTGGGTTCATCCATAGATTTATGTCTATTGATAAGCAGGTTGAAGAGGTCGAAAAAACATTAAATAGTGTAAAAATTTATGAGGGCTGGGATGTCCACAATGATGTTGATTTGAAATATCCAATTGGTGCCGCTATCGGCATTAAAGAGGAAGAGAAACAACGCGCTGCAAAATTGATTGAAGCTGGGGTGGATATTCTTATGATTGATGTAGCACATGCTCATCATGTGGGGGTTAAACGCATGTTGGGATGGCTCAAAAAGAACCATCCAAAAACCGATTTATTTGTTGGAACGGTTGCAACCGCCGAAGCTACCCACGATTTAATTAAATGGGGAGCAGATGGAATTCATGTCGGTGTAGGCGGCGGTTCATTATGTGAAACTCGTATTAGAGCCGGCGTTGGAATCCCAATGATTTCATCCGTTCAGGAATGCGTAGAAGCAATGTCATACTTATGTGAAATGGGAGAACCCAAAAAATTACGTGTAGGCAAACATGTTCCAATTTCATCAAATGGTGGCATCACTACTCCCGGAGATATGGCTAAAGCAATTGGTGCTGGTGCAAGTACGGTTACGATTGGTTCACTCCTAGCAGGAACAAAAGAGACCCCCGGTGCATTCAAAAGAGAAGGGAAATATCCCAATGAACAACTATATAAAGAATATAGGGGTTCGGCGTCATTATCTTCCAAATTGGATCGTGGAGAATCAACACATATTGAAGGAAATAGTGTGCGTGTACTATTCAAGGGTTCTGCCAAAAGAATTCTAAAGGAACAGGTTGAGGGTCTGAAATCTGCCATGAGTTATTGTGGTGCGGTTGACATTGAAACCTTTCAAGCGAATTGTGATTTTGTGGGGGTGACACCTGCTGGTCAAGTAGAAGCAAAACCCCATTTGATGACTTAAAAATTTAAAGTATTTTAAAATAAATGCGTTAAAAATTAAAGTTTCCTCTATTTAATTAATGACAAGACTAATTAATCATAGGAGGAAATTATCATGGACAAATTAGACATTATTTTAAGTCTACTTGAAGAAGCATTGGAAGATGCCGATTGGGAAAAAGTTGGTGAAGCTCATAGCATTCTGATTGCACAATATGAAGACCCATATAGTGAATACAATTTAGATGATATCGGCAATACGTCAGATAATTCTGATGTTTGAGACGACTAGGTAATACTTATATATACAGATGGAGCACCACCTAAGAGCCGAGGCGTTCAAGGTGCCCTACTATTGGAAACTCACCATACTTAGGAAAACCAATAGTGGCTACAATTAATGGGGTTGTGGTCAACGTAGTGAACAATTTAGCGGGGTCACTACCCATTAACTCGGGGCGAAATTTGGTTTCGACGGGATGATTTTTGACAATTGGTGCAAGTAGTGATGGTACACTTTAAAAAGCCAAAAGACCAAGTAATTGGCACACAAGTACAATACGCAGTCGCAGCTTAATAAGCGGACTTCCGAATCCTATCCGATTCTAATAAGATAACGATTCGTCATTAATTAGATTTGTCCAACCGATGTGGGACGAATAAATCCAGAACCGGCGTTCCAGATCAATTCGGGGAGTACGATAACTGAAATAGGATGACGGGATATTTTTTGTAACTTTTTGAGAAATCCGACATCAAACATAAAAGGATGCTAAACTTGTAACGACCGATTGGTGAATACATTGCGGACTAGGGTTCAAATCCCTATCGCTCCACAACATTATTATCGAGCGTTCTGGGTTCCTAACTCGTATGAGAAGGGCTCAGATGCGATGATATTTCAATTAAAAATGGAGGTTATATGATAGAATATTGTAAGGGCGATTTATTACAATCTGATATTAAATACATTGCACATGGGTGCAACTGTAAATTATCAATGGGTGCCGGAATAGCACAACAAATCAGACACCAATTCCCAAAGGCTCACAAGGCTGATCTAGAAACCCTATGGGGCGACCCCGCAAAAATGGGGACATTCACAGAAGCATATCAACATGGAAAAGTCATTATAAACGCATATACTCAATTCAACTATTCAACGGACAAGCTCGATGTCGATTATGACGCGGTGCGCACAGTCATGGAAAAGATTGAATTGCTTCTACAAAAAGAAGAAAATATGTGGGAAGAGGGAGATGAGGAATACAAGAGTATTCAATTGGGCATGCCACGTATTGGATGTGGACTTGCTGGGGGAGATTGGAATATTGTAGAAGGTATTTTGGATGAGGTGTTTGCAAATAGAACAATTTATGTGTATGATTGGAAAAACCCAGATTGGATATTATCGGGTGATGAATGGGATCGCGTAGAAAAGAATTTTAAAAATGGTACTTGGAAAGTATCACAGGAAGGTTAGGTTATGTTTAAATTAACAGCAGAAGAAATTACAGAATCTTATGAAAAATTGATTGATATCATTGACAGCACTTTTGAAGGTGAACGTCGTGATAATTTGATTAAGATGTATGAGCATTTCGGTGACAGATTATTATTGGCACCGGCTAGTGGAAAAGATCATTTTCACTTAGCAGTACCGGGTGGGTATCTCAAACACGTTTTGAATATAATTGAAGTATCAGAGATGATGGCTAAAATGTATAGGCACATTGGTGGTACAACGGACTTCACTGACGAAGAGAGAATCTTTGCGGCTATGCACCACGATCTAGGGAAGCTTGGAGATATTGATAATGATTACTATGTTCCAGCTACAAACGACTGGCAAATTAAAAGGGGCATCAGATACGAATATAATTCAAATTTGAATTTTATGGATGTTACTGATAGGTCTCTATTTTTATTGCAACAATTCGATATCAAAATTACAGATAATGAAATGTACGGCATCAGACTAGCCGATGGAATGTTCAAGGAATTGAACAAGTCATATTTCAATACATATAGTGATGACATGCAAATGAAGAATCATCTGCCGTTTATCATTCATTGGGCCGATTGGATGTCTACTAGAATGGAATACGACACTCGGATGAATGTTGTAAATCTGGAAACTAAACAAGAGAAAAAAGCGATAAATAATATAAAAGATTCATTGATTAAACCCAAAGCAAAACCTGAGAAGGTTACGTCTAAGGTTGACCCAATGGCCACTTTTAGTAAATTTTTCGATGAAATGGAGAAATAGTATGAATTTAAAAAACATCCTTATTGGGATTGGGAGTGTGTGATTTTTAGCGGTTAATTTATTAGTCATAAATGTATATTTTGGGATAGGGTGGTTATCTATTGGATTATTCGGTGTGCTATTATTAATGGCATCTATGGGATATGTCATATATAATCAATTCCAGAAAAATATATTTCTAGAACAGTGGGTGGAAGCATTCACTGTAAAAATCATTCACGTGAATGAAGAATTAGATAGGATTGATTCGACTGGAGTCTTCAAAGCAGATGATGAGGTTGGATTCGTCTTCACAGAAATTAAGGAAGTAGTAGCGATGCTATCCGAATTAGTAGAGGAATAAAATGGCGAGAAAAAAGAAAAAGAGCAACATGTATTTCACAATGGAAACCCAAGACGCGATTAACCGGTATAATGAGAGATTGAGCAGATGTTGTAATCATCATCCAGCGGATTGGGTAATTTCCAATTCCGAGATATTGGCAAAATTGGGATATACCCCAGATCAAATTGCCGAAAAAAGTAAGGAAATCAAAGCGGTTAAAGTGGAAGATGTATGTGGAGAATGCTATAGCATAGCTGAATATGATTTTGCAAGGACTCATTCTGAGAGGAATATTATTTACAGAAATGAGATACAATTCGCATTTGATAAATTGGCTGAGAATATTATCCACACTTTCAAATTTTATTATTTTGATATTCCAGTGGAAGATGTCATGGCCGAAGTGGTGTCATTTTTGATAATGAACATCCACAAATACAAACCATGTAAAGGGAAAGCGTTTTCCTATTTCAGTATTGTTGTTAAGAATTATTTGATATTGCACAACAATAGAAATTATGCAAAGAAGAAAATCCATGACAGCGTCGATACTATTGATTTTGTCAGGAACATTACCACAGAACAAAAGCAAGCCCATCTCAAAGAGGACAAGGCCGAATTTATCCATTATCTCATAGAATATTGGGAGAACAATTTAACCACAGTATTCAAGCGCAAGAAGGATATTGGGGTAGCCGATTCAGTAGTGCATCTATTAAGAACCTGTGATGAGATTGAAAACTTCAACAAGAAATATTTGTATGTATTAATCAGAGAATTGAATGGTTCCAAAACCCAGCATATCACTCGGATTATCAACATTATGAAAAAACACAATGAGAAACTATTGAAGCAATTTAATTCTACTGGATATGTGGATACTGCTTGTACGGGTTCATTCTTGTAAAAAATTAACACATTTTGGAGACTACAACAGGGCACTATTTATTTAGTGCCCTTTTTTTGTTTATTCATATTTATTAGTGAGTTATAATATCACACCTTAGAGGAAATAAAAAAATGAACACAGAATATGAAATTTTCAAAGATAAGACACTATCTTCACTATTCGAGGATATATATGTCAATTCAACCGATAATAAGGCACAGCTGGAATTATTGATTGAAAAAGTAGCATTGCTGATTACGAATACATCTTCAGCCGCTACAATTGTTCCAGTAGTCAAAGAATTTTTTGATATCAAAGTTAAAAACGATGAGAACCTTATTAAGCTCGCTGGAATCATTCAGAAATTAATCTCTGCAGAGGGTAAGGGTGGATCGGAAAGGGAGTTCGGAATGTCTGATGATGAAAAGGCCCGACTTCTAGATGATGCTACCAATGAAATAGACAAATTGAAAAAGAAAACCACAACGGTAACCGATGAAATTGGAAAAATAATCCCAAAGGAATTTATAGATGGCGTGGAAAAAAAGTAATAACATATCAAATTTACCTTCATTTAACAATGGAGTTACTTCTCTTGGAGACGTTTACAGGTTGCAAAAAACCAGAGAGAATAGCGAAGAATTTTATGAATTGGAAATTGCCGAAGTCATTGAAATAATGCTGGATCAGGATGATTTGCCAGAAATGGAAGATGGTACGGTTGATTACTCACTTATAGGGGCCGCCAAGTTAAGAATGGTATATAGTGAGCATGGCAAAAATGAATCCGAGTTGAGTTGGACTTATCCAATGGATACAAATTTAAAGGAATATCCATTAAAGGGTGAATATGTTATAGTACAAAGTTATTTGGGCCAACAATTTTATGGTCAAAAAGTGAATTTATTAGCTTCAGTTAATTCCAATTCCATCCCCGGTATAAGTAATAATGCGGGTGATGATTCGGAATTTGAGATTGGGGACATTTTCACAATCAATACGGATATTAGACAACTATGACCACATGAGGGTGATATCATATTTAATGGCCGCTTTGGTCAGGGGATACGATTTGGTAAAAATGATCTGGATGATACGCTACCTCCAAATATAAAAATTTCAGTTGGTCATGCCGATTTTGATAACACTGTTTTACATAAACCCGCCGATGAAAGTTTGGATGAAGACGCATCCTCAATATGGATGGTATCCAATGAGGAAGTATCCATCGTTCAGGGGTATCTAAGTGCCTTAATACCATCATTAAATGAAGGTAAGCAAATTATATTAAATTCTGATAAGTTGATATTTAATACTAAGAACGGCGGTGACATTGGGATGTTGTCAAGTAACAATATTGTTCTGGGGGCTACTGCTAAGGTGGTGGTTGAATCTCCGGAAATCAAATTTGGTTCGGATGACGCTACAGAGCCACTAGTATTGGGGGAAGTGTTGCAAGGATTATTGGGGGAATTGATAGACGCTATAAATTCGATATCCGTTCCAACTGGAGTAGGCCCAAGCGGGCCACCAGTTAATGCGGCACAGTTTGCGGCTATAAAAACAAAATTGGGACAAATGTTAAGTCCCCAAAATAAGACGCTTTAATCATGCCATTATTACAACCAATATTGGCGAAAAATTTGGGCGATTTAATGACAATGGAAGAGGGAAAAGATGTGACACCCAAAGATTGGGCCGATGCAGTTGGGGATTATTTCCAACAATCATTATTTCCAATTGCCGGAGGGAATCTAGCCGGAGCCAAATCCGCATTTATTGCAACGATTGGGCCCACTTTTCCACCAGTTGGGGCATTGCCCCTTTTACAATTGGCATTTTTACAATTTGCCGTAGTGGCGTCGTCAATACCGGGAACAGGGGGACCAAACATTCCACCAGTTACCCCATTGATATTGGCACCAATAATTCCGATTGGAATGGGAGGTGCACCGGCACCAGTAGTTGCAAACACAATGGCAACGATTATTGATGTTTGATTTAGAACAGGAATTTATTTATCAGGAACTCCGGTGACCCCAGTCCCGCTTCCATGATCGTAACACAAAGGAGTATATTATGAAAAAATCAGAATTAGTTTCCATTATCAAGGAAGTGGTAAGGAAAGAAATTAAGGGAAATATTAAAAAACAGGTTGATTTGGCTGTCCAGAAACAACTTACCGAGATATTTATTAATAAGGGTCAACAGTCTTTCACTGATGAAAATATTTCGTTAAATGAAGACAATTATGAAGCCCCTAAACCATCCAAAAAAAGAAGAAAATCACAACAATTTGTCCAAGACCCTATGCTTAATAGGATTCTAAATGAAACAAATGGGCTTCCGCCTGATACTGGAGATGAATATGAAACCTTTGGAGGAGGCGTATTCACATCTGATAGAATGGCGGCGTTGACTGGTTTGACAGGTCAAGTTGGTGGCGATGATGAAACACGTAGGAATGTTGCAGCGGCACATACATTAAAGGCAATGGGTACGAATAGTGAAGAAGTACCAGAAGCTTTAACAAACGCATTGACTAGAGATTACAGCGGTCTTGTCAAAAAATTTAAGAAAAAATAGGAAAAAGAAATGGGTGCTAGAGAAAACGATTTAAATCCTGATACTTGAATTGGATTATCCTTTCCATTGGGCAGGGATTCCCAAAGCATATTTAGGCGTACAAAAACCAATTTGCAACAGGCCAAATCCAATCTGCAGAATCTACTGCTGACTATGAAGGGTGAGCGAGTCAATCAACCACTCTTAGGTTCAAATTTGCACAGATTGTTATTTGAACCCATTGATGAAGATGAAATGTCAACTTTAATTGAAGAAGAAATTTTGAATGCTACAAGCACCTGATTACCGTATATCAATATACGAAATGTGGAAGTAGATTTTGGATCGAGAGATAAGAGCACGATTGGGGTGAAAATAACATTTTCAATTACACTTAATCCGGCTTCTGAAGAGCAGATTGCTCTAACATTTGAGAATGGAGAATATTAATGTTATTAACTGAATATGTGGATGTTCGAATTGAATCGGCAAATAAGCATTATTTGGAAAATTTGGGATATGTGTTCCCACAAAAATGGAGTCAGTCAAATCGGCGCATGGTAGTGCCTAGGGGAACCATTATACGAATTAAAATTGCGGACGCCAAAGAGGCTAATATTCAATATAAGTGCGATAATTGTGGAGATATTAAAACCGCTGATTATCGTAAGTATAAAAATAAAGGGATTAGGGGTGAAGATTTGTGTTGGAATTGTTATATGGGCAGTGATTATCATTGTGGATCAAAATATAAAATCGGAGAATTAAATCCAAATTGGCATTCAGATAAAACGGATGAAGAACGAAATGATGACAGATCGGCACCAGAATATAAACAATTTGTACGGGAATGTTTTGAACGTGATAATTATACTTGTGCATTGACTGGCCAGTATGGTGGGGATTTGGTGGTACATCATTTGAAATCTTATGCTAAATATAAAAATTTGAGATATGATATTAAAAACGGCATTACACTTAGCAGGGATATTCACAATTTATTCCATAAGAAATATAGCAAAACGACTTTTACAGATGCCAATTTTGTAGAGTTTAAGGAGACATTTAATGGCTAAAAAAGACGTATCAAAAGATGTGAAGTACCTTTCGAAAGATTTCAGTGCATTCAGAAATGATCTCATCGAGTTCGCAAAAATATACTTCCCCAGCACGTTTACGGATTTTAATGAGACTGATCCTGGGATGATGTTCATCGAATTGGTGTCCTATGTAGGCGATGTATTGTCATATTACATTGACGCACAATTTAAGGAATCATTATTGGCATACGCTGAAGAAAAACGAGTGGTATATGAAGCCGTCCAATCATTGGGATACAAACCAAAAATTACTGCACCAGCAACAACTAAAATTAACGTATTTCAAACTGTGCCCGCTATTGGCGACCAATCCAATGTGAGGCCGGATATGAGATATGCATTGACATTAAATGGACTTGAGATGAAATCCCAAAATGGGGTTACATTTAGGGCAGGAGGTGATATCAACTTCAAATTTTCCAGTTCCTATGACCCAATGGCCATATCTGTAATTGAAACTGACAATGCCACCAATTTACCATCCAAATATTTATTGAAAAAAACACAAAATATTTATAGTGGAACAGTATCCACGGATTATTTTACATTCAACGCCGCCGAGAAATATTCAAGAGTATCTCTTTCAAATATAAATGTGACCGAAATTATCAACATGACTGATAGTGATGGTAATGAATGGAAAGGGGTTCCGTTTTTGGCACAAGATACTCTATTTGAAGAAATGGAAAACGATTCTGCGAACGACCCCGAATTATCACAATATAGTGATGACGCCCCATACTTACTAAAATTAATAAAAACTCCAAGACGATATACCACATTTATTAGGGCCGATAACAAAACTGAAATTAGGTTTGGAGCTGGGGTATCGGATAATCCAGATGAAGAAATTATCCCGAATCCAGGAAATGTGGGGTCGTCATTACCTGGAAGTCCTAGTTTTTTAGACACGGCATTTGATCCATCCAATTTTCTATCAACTAGAACTTATGGATTGTCACCATCAAATACGACACTTACTGTTAAATATGCACACGGTGGAGGAGTCGATGACAATGTTGTGGCCAATGATATTAACAATATATCAGCGGTTACTTACACCATAGATGATGAAAATCTAGATTCAGCATTGGTTCAAGAATCTAAAAATTCGGTATCGGCTATCAATCCAGAACCAGCTACAGGCGGGAAAAGTGGTGAAAGTATTGAAGAAATTAGACAAAATGCATTGGCATATTTTCAAGCACAACAAAGGGCGGTTACTAAAGAAGATTATATTGTTAGAGCATATTCCTTACCGGCAAAATATGGCAATATTTCTAAGGCATATATTGTTCAGGATGATCAATTAAATCAGAATGGCACTACTGAAGACGCCGTGATTCAGGATAGTGACGTTGGGAATAGTATAATGAGTTTGATGGGCAGAATTCCAGCTAGAATCCCAAATCCACTGGCATTAAATATGTATGTTTTGGGGTATGATTCATCCAAACGATTTGCCAATTTAAATGCGGCGGTTAAACAGAATTTAAAAACATATTTGGGTCAATACAGAATGGTCACTGATGCCGTTAATATTAAAGACGCGTGAGTGATCAATGTAGGGGTACAATTTTCAATCATAACCAAGAGAAATTATAACAAGAACGAAGTACTTCTAAATTGTATTGAAGTTATTAAGGAATATTTTAATGTTGACAAATGACAAATAAATCAACCAATTGTGGTCGGTGACATAGTATATAAATTGTCATTGGTAGAAGGAGTGGCCTCAATTGTTCCTCCAGATGACGCCAAGGGGTCTCCAATAGTCATAACAAATAAGTGGTCAAAAGATAATAATTATTCTGGCAATATTTATGATATTGATTCGGCTACAAAAAATGGTGTAGTATATCCATCATTAGACCCAAGTATTTTTGAATTGAAATTCCCGAGCACTGATATACTTGGTCGGGTAGTAGGGAGCATTTAATATGTATTACAGAAATTGTCCAGAACACGCTGAAAACGGTGGGGAATTTAAAGTATTGGGATATTTTGTTGATGGTTATAGTAAAGAAAAAAATGTGGTAATAGAATATTATGAAAAACATCACAAATATCAAGCCAACCGTGATAAGCAAAGAAAACAGGAAATCGTGAATTATTTGAATTGTGAATTTATAGAATTGAATGAGGAGAATTAGAATGCATTTTTTCACATTTTGCACAAAAGATACGACACTATATGAAGCGTCGGCTAGTATGAATACTGGACTTGATAGTGTATTGGAAATACGCAAAGATATGAATCCAAGCGGAACAGTAATAGAACTTTCCAGACCAATCATTCAGTTTGATTTAACCGATATTTCTGGGTCAATAGTCGATGGAACAATAACTTCAAATAGAAAATTTTACTTGAATTTATTCGATTCGAACCCAACCGCATTACAAGTGGAACAATCATTAAAGGGTTACCCAATCAGCCAAAGTTGGTCAATGGGTCAGGGATCACTCGGCGATGAACCAATAACAACTGAAGGTGCAAGTTGAGCCTATACTGACGGTTTAACGAACGCCAGTACCTGGATAAGTGGCTCCTTAACAAGTGGTGGTACGTGGTATAGCGGTAGTGGTTATGAGGCCTCACAGAGTTTTAGTCTGGAAACTACGGATTTAAGAATGGAAGTAACTGATATTGTTGAAAAGTGGTTGGACAGTACAATCCCAAATGCCGGAGTTATGGTAAAGCGGGCCACTGCAGATGAGACTAGTACAATTTCACTTGGAAATTTCAAGTATTTTTCCAGAGACACTAACACCATATACCCACCAAAACTTGAAGTTGTATGGGACGATTCAAGTTGGTCGACGGGCTCGTTATCACAGCTTACAACTGGTGAGCTGGAAGATTCAAAGGTTTATCTAAAGAGTTTTAGATCGGAATATAAACAAACTGGTAAAACTAAAATTAGGTTGGTTGGTAGGGAGAGGTTCCCAGTAAGAACGTGGGCAACATCATCAACCGATCAAACTGTAGTTAAAACACTCCCAAGCGGCAGCACATATTATTCCATTAGAGATTCATATACCGAGGAAGTTATTATCCCATTTGATAATTATTCCAAAGTGAGTTGTGATAGCACAGGTAACTACTTCAACTTGTGGATGGATGGATTACAACCCGAACGATATTACAGAGTGATAATTAAAGTAGTCAATAATGGAACAGAACAATACTTTGATGAAAATTGAAGTTTTAAGGTGAGTAGATAATGATTAAATTAACAAATTTAGTAACAGAATTGAAACGCTCGGTCGTGGTTAATCGAAAACGATTTAAAAGGGGGCAGACAGTGAAACTTACATCTGGTGAAAAGGGGGCGATTATCCGATGAGCAGGAGAAGATGTTTGGACGATTGCTAAGGATAGCATGATTAAGGGTGATACTTGGTATGTTCAAATTGGCGACAAAACGCCCAACGCGTTTAGATTTGATGAAATAGAGAAAATATAATGCCATATTCAGCAAAAGAATTACTAAACAATGACTATTTCCAAGCATTGGAAAATGCCGAATATGTCGAATATGAAGCCCAACAACAACGGGATAGAACTTCGTTATTGATATCGGGCTCTAACTCCAATGGGAGTATGGAACTTAGGGATTCAACGGGGGCATTTATCTCGTATGAAAATCCCGAAACACAACTTGGACAACAGGGTCCTTGGCAAGAAATAATCGTACCAGACCGAACAATCAAAGTTAAATCCGATGCAACATTGGGTGTAATTATTGATAGGGAAATTAAGGAATTATAATGTCAAATCGTTTAACAGAAAAAGATTTAAAAATCTTAAAAGCCGGAGAATATGTAGTAGGTGAAACCCATTGGTGGGATTCCCCTATATTTGGCACACTTGCTAATAAAGACCATATTGAGCTTCACGTATATGATATGTCCGACAATTTGATCAAATCGGGCAAGATTTCCGATTTTTCAACCAATAATGGAATTACAATTAAACCGGGTGACGATTTACGGCGCATGGGATTTCTTTCTGGTGAATTTAAGGTTGAATATAATTTCTTCAGATATGCTGCTGGATATGACAGTTCGGTATTGGTTGGGGGGAATGGTGACATTTATACTGGAGCACCTTGGATCACTGGAAGATCAGAACAACCTTATTGGGTAAGTGACAATGGAAAAATTTATATTGGCAATGAAGGTGACACCCAATTTGTGGAAGAATTGGAAATCAAAGAGCTAAAATATTACATTCAATCCATATCTTCTGATAAAACTGAAATTAGATTAATGCCTCTTGATATCAATTTATCAAAATATAAGACCGAATTCGCGGAATTATACACTGATGAGGAAACGTATATTTCATTAAAGGAAGATGGTAGTGGATTTTTAACTTTTGATAACCCAACCATACCTTATATTACTTTCAATCAATCCAGCAATGACAGTGGATTTACAGATTTGATGATTGGTGGAATATTGACCGTTAAGAACATGTATATAATCGGTGAAACCGTGGAACGTCAAACCATAGATTCGTTCAGGTTCAATGATGTGAATCCCTACCTTTTGGATAATGGGCAATCTTGGGGCCCCTCTGACGAAACCAGATGGGATCAATCGTTACATTCCGACGCCACTCGCGTAGTTGGTGCCAATAATGAAATTGTTTCATATGGGATGACGGGATGGAATGATAATCTATTTGCCGGATATTTTGCCAAAATTGTTGAAGATGAAGGATTTGGGGGGTCAAGGGCATTAAAATTTATTAATCAAAATGACCAATTTGGAGTTGGTGATAGGACATTAGCACTATACGTTTATCTTAAAACGCCAGCATCTGCTGGTGTGAGTCTTAACGATAAAATCAAGGTATCATTTAAACAAAAATCAAATATTGACGATAGTGGAATCGGGGTCGCATTTCAATATGATACCCCATTAGAAGACATGCCCATTAATGTGCCCACTGGATTTGATAGGGAAATATCAAACACCCAAATTCCAACACTTTCTCCACAGGGGCAGTGGAGTTGAACAAACGGACCGGCCGATGGGTACAATATGATAGATGGTGATAATACAATTTGGTTGGATAAAAATAATTATGAGGCCGATGTTGATCCGAAGCTCAATATCATTTATTATTGAAAATATGTTGGTGACCCAGGAGCTCCAACGACTCCTCCAAATGGATTTGACACTTCAAATCCAGCTTCACAAGCCGGCACTGTTTCTGAAGATGGCATTTGGGAATGGTTGGAAATAACCGAAGATGGAATTCAGTTAAGTAACCCCCAAACTTTTGAAATTGTTATGTCAAAATGCGTGTGGGTAAAAAGAGAATCCACTGCGTATGTTTCTATGAACGATGTGAACAACATTACAAATGCCAAAAATGTATGAAAAGATATTGAATATATTGCCACTATTCCATCTAATATGGATTTGGATGGCACTATGAGATTGTCATTATATTCCAACCCTGGAAGTGAGAGAACCACATTGGTATCCGATCTTCGCGTTGAATATATATTTACAGACTCGGAAATTATTACTCCCATTTATAGTGATTTTGTCAGTGAAATTGATAGTTTTCTCAATTCCAACTCCGCCTGAGTTAAGGACACATGGGACGCACAGGCCATTGAAAAGGGACATATTGGTGGGGGGTTAAATTTCACCCCAACTACAGATTGGTATGTCACATACAAAACCGGTGACGATAAAAACTTAAACACTCTATTGAATTTTGGGGACAATAATCTAGCACTTACAGTGAATTATGAAAAAGATGCTGAAACTATTAAGGATTATCCCAATTCCATCATTTATAAATTATACGAGCCCCTTTCAGACATCATTGAAAAGGGTGATTTATGTTATGTAGTTAAAGAAATGGCCCCCAGCCACAAAGACATCGTTTCATTGATTCCATTTGTCGAAGATAAAATTGATGCCACTGTACTTAGACAACCAAATGTGGACTTTGAGGATTCCCCACAAAACGGGGGTGAAACTTCATTTGTCAATAGGGACACATTGGTAACTTCCGACGAAACAGTTTCTGATGCGTTGGAAAATATGATTGTCAGTGCGAGTTCCACAAGTGTAAGCTTGAATGTCGATTATTTCAAATTTGCAAATTTTATCCATTTTGGATCGGCCGAGAGAAGAATACAAAATTTTAAAACAAAACTTTCGGATATTGAAACGGCCAATGCGGCCATGGCCGTTCTGACCGCAAATAACACTCCAGCTACAAGTAGTTTAACTAATCAAATCCGTGATTATCAAAAAACTGTATATAAGCTTCAAAATGAGTTTGATGGATTTGAATATTATATGTATTATAATAGCTCATCTTATGCATCGAATTCTCTGGATATTTATCATGATAATTCTTGGCCCAAAGATAACAGTACAAAACCATATTCACTGGCCCCAGTTACATCTTCAAAAGCCGTAACTTGGTATAACAATCAAATAATATCGGCGTCATCTTATGACAATGGAAATGGAAATAGATTGATAAATCTGACCCCATTGCACATATCCAACAATCCTGATAATTCCACTTATACAGATTTTGTCGATATGACAGGGCACTTTTTTGACAACGTTTGGCTATATATTAAAAATATTCCAAGCATTCACGATCGCAGGGATAAGCTTGATGAGGGAATATCCAAAGATTTGATTTACGATGTAGCCAAATCTATGGGCTGGGAAATGAATAATGGCAAATCATTAGTTGACCTACCAAAATACAAACTCGGATTGTATGAAACCGGTTCCAATTGGGAAACGTATTCCACTGTAGCCGAGGGCGACATTTCTAAAGAAATATGGAATCGTATCATTAACAATATGCCGTATTTCTTAAAAACAAAAGGCACTGAAAGGTCCATTCGTGGTTTAATAAACTGCTATGGCATCCCTTCAACCATATTAAAAGTTAAAGAATTCGGGGGACCGGATATACCAGGAACTGCCCCTTCATATGATTTAACACAAAAATTTACTAAAGCCATTGATTTTTCTGGAGCACAGTATGTTCAAACGACATGAGCAGATGATACAAATAGTGGTAGAAAACCCGATACAGTTGAATTTAGATTTAAAACTTCCACTGGGTCAAACCAATCGTTATTACATGCTGGAAATAACTGGGGGATTTATTTGAAGGACAATGGTTCAACTGATAATTATGGTTCGGTTGTTTTTGCATTAAATGGATATGCTGGATATAACCAAGTTAGTTCATCACAGGTTCCAGTGTATGATGGTGAATTCTATTCGGTGATGTTGAAACGACAATTGGTCCCAGCCATCGCGACAACCATTTCTGGTTCGTCAGTTGATTATTTGGCCGAGAACATCCAATTGTCCCAATCTTCGAATTTCCCAAATACTGGAGAAATTACTGTGCAATCTGATTCCGGTGAAGATATAATTTTAAAATATGCATCAAAAAATGACAATACAAATAAATTATTGGGTGTAACTGGCTGGCCTAAGAGACAACCAAAATCATTCGATTTAAATAAAGCCACGTCCGGCCTATCATCCGGCGTTATTGTAAAACCAGTAATAGCTTTAAATTCGGATGCATCAAATCAAGATATAAAATATGAATTATTTGTAAAAAAATATAATGAATCCACTGATAAAATTTATGTTGAATCGTACACATCGACAATAATTACTGGGTCATTAAATGCAGATGAATCTTCACATAACTCGGCATTTACTGGCAGTGAAACAATGTACATAGGGGGGGAATCCGGCAATCCATTTGGTTCACAATTTAGTGGTTCTATGATGGAATTCAGATATTGGAATAGCCCGTTACTTGAAAGTGCGTTTGATAATCATGTGACGGCACCAAAGGCTTATAATGGAAATCACGCTTCTGCATCATATACCGATTTGGTGTTGAGATATTCATTTGACGATAATACAAATTTGAACACAACTCCAACAATTCGTGACACCAGCGCGAACCAATCTTATGTACAAGCGGGGACGGCCGTAAATTTTGCAAGTGAAATTAATTATTCGAGCGTGGAAGATACACAAAGGGCATTTGTTCCAAATGTTAGCCCAACCAGAAGAATGTCAAGTAAGGTTAGGATCGAATCCAATACGATCACTCCAGATAATAATGGCAACATAACTTTGAGCCCTAAGCTCAGAAAAGAAGAAAGTGCATACGATCTGGCCCCAGTGGATTCAAATAAAGTTGGAATTTATTTTGCACCAACAGATGTTATCAATGAAGATATTATATTGTCGGTAGCGGATTTGGATTTCAATAAATACATAGGAGACCCAAGAGATAGGGACAAGGATATGTATAAAGATTTGAACCATATAGCTTCAACATACTGGCAGAAATATAATAATCCAAATAATTTTTGGGATTATGTTCGTCTACTGAAATACTATGACAATTCATTGTATGATCAGATCAGGAAATTGATCCCCGGTAGATCGGCCCCCACAGTTGGGTTGGTAATAGAATCCAACATATTCGAAAGATCAAAAGTTGTAATTAATAGGGACGTCAATTGGGATAATGAATATTATAGTGGAGAAATCAATGTGACCGATTCCGACAATGGTGTTGCCCAAGTATCAATGAGTGCAACATTCCCATATTGGGAAGGTGTCATTGGATATGATTCTGAACATTCTTCTTCGTTTGGCTCTGACATATTCAGGCGCCCGACTTTATACAATTTGACTGGGTCAAGTTATTGGGGTAACACATACGCTACAGCTTCAGTTGAAGTGGGTGGACCAGAATTTGTATTCTCTGAGGGTTTGCAACCATTCGTGAGCCAATCTAGAATGAGTAACCATAATTTCATCAGAGAATATTTTTACACCACAGAGGCCAGCCAATCGGTTGACAATCATTATTCATCTTCATTATATAGAGCTAGATATCATACCATTGAATATTCCACATCTATACGAAGATTGTATTATGAAGGGTGTTTGCAAACAATAGACACTACACCAAATTCCGAGAATCCAGTTGAAGTAACCATTACGTCTCCAACGGAATTGATTACAAAAGAACCGGGTGAATCGAGATTGAAAGTAAAATAAACGAAAATTTGATAAATGTATATTTATAGGTATAAAAGTTATATTCTATCTATATTAGATTAAATAAGGAGATATTAGACATGGGATTTTTAAATAATACTTCGCGAACAATTGATGCCATCTTAACAAAAAAAGGTAGGGAATTGTTAGCTAGAGGAGAGAACGAATTCAAAATTACAAAATTCGCGCTCGCCGATGACGAAATTGATTACACTCTTTGGGATGTGACACATCCAAATGGTAGTAATTATTATGGAGCGGTAATACAAAATATGCCGGTTCTGGAAGCATTTTCTGATGAGAATCAGATTATGAGATACAAATTAGTGACACTACCAAAGGCTACCACTAAAATGCCAATCCTGGCATTACCTTCGGCAACTTTGTCATTTCCACAAGAAGGGGTTGTCCACGAAATAACACCCAATACAAGAAATGCATCAGATGATACATTGGGATATACATTTATATTGCATGATTCGTCGTTAGCAACTATGACAGTGGCGGCCGGTGCGGCAGTTCCTGATCAGGGTGCAACAATTCCAGTATTTTTGAATGATTATGATATGCAAAGTACCACAGTGGTTACCGCTAGATCGGTTAGATTGATTTCAAACTCGTTAGTAACAACAAAAACTTCACAAATAACGGTTGTGGGGAATCAAACTGGAGCCACCTATTCAATGTCAATAACCGTTATAGGTGGGTAATTAAGAGGAGAATTTAAATGTCCATTTTTAAAATATTCGATACCGACAATGATATTGTCGCGAACCAAAAACAAGTCATAACTTCGGGGTTATGGTCTAGCGGGGCTGGGAGCCTTACCACATTTTTCACATCATCGGTTCAGAGCGGCTCGAGTGGTGCATATTATTATGATTTATATAAAACCGACCCAGCCTCTGATACTGCCGCTGAAAAGCAATTTGATGTGACTTATGGAAACTACTTGGGTAGTGGTTCAATCCTTACCCACAGTGGTACGGACAATGGTGCTTCTAAAGCTATGTATTCTCAATTTGCACAATTGCTATTGGGGCCCAGTAAGAGCCAATTCATATTTACACCGAGTAAAACGGTTGATAGCATTTATGTGGTAACAGTCGATAGGTCGAGATTGAGAGAAAAATTAGATCCAGGTAACTGGGAGCTCCATTTGGATGCGGGTACAACAAAAATCAAATTGATTGATGACAGTGGTGGTGCAAATGCTACTACAGTTGATCAGGGTGGCCGAGTATATAATGTTGTTTCTGGTTCAATTACATCTGGAACTGCGGTAGTTAATACCACAGCAGCTGCCGAAACTACATATGGAGCGTATGGATTGTTTTATCCAGATTTGGGAATTTTGGTTTTCAATGGAGACAGATTGGATGTCGCGGCCGATTTAAATATTGGGACCGTTTTAACATCAAATGCCAATGGGAATAATTCTGGGAAATTGTACGATGCAGTTAAAACTGGTGCCAGTTTTGATGCCAGACGTGAAGAAAATATCTCATCTACACATTATTTCTGCAGGGTTTACAACAAGGAATTCAACTTTAGTTCAAATCCGACATTCTTTACATCATCCGACGGTTCTATGACAAATACTTCATTTGTAAATGATCCACAAGTATATCCCACCACAGTAGGTCTGTACAATGATAATAATGAATTACTGGCCGTTGCAAAAATGAGCCAGCCATTATTGAAGAACTTTTCTCGAGAATGTATTGTCAAGGTGAAATTGGATTTTTAATTGGAGACCATAAATGTTTAAAAGTCTCGGCGCAAATGATAGAGCTATCAGGCCATTCAAAGTATATAAGTCATTCACATTCACTCCCGCGGATAGCGGGAGTGGCGTGTATGCCCTAGAGGGCATTAGTGGCAGCCTGTACAACTACAGTTCTAGTTCAGCCGCTTCACAGAGTTATGGAATATACAACGCCGCATCGGCGAGCGTTGGAAAACAACCATACAGTTTGGGGACGTTTTATAAACTCCCAACATTCTTTTCAATGGAACACCTATATTATGATAAATTTGATCAACCATTCAATTCTTTTGGTGGCAATAATACTCAAATAGAAAAACGAGAACTTCACAATATTATCAATGTAATCTCGGTCCCACGGGATATATACGGAGAACAAATCAATCCAAATTCAGTTAAGATAACAGATAATAGTACCGATTCCACATTAACAATAGTTGACGATGGGTCGGGCAATTTATACGATTTTCAATATTCGGAAAGTTTTGCTGAATATAAAAATAATGATTGGGATGCATCCTATCTGACCGCCAACAAAAGTGGCAGTGTTATTGGGAATGTATTTTATCAACACGGCGTAGTAGCCATTACAAATACTGGGTCAATGTATAACAGGGTTGCGTTGGATTCAGGATCAAACGGATGAGAAATAGATTTCAAATCTGAATACACAATTTATGAACATGAATATATCTGCAATGTCAATCCAAATGAATTCAATGGTACGATGAACATTAGTGTATCATATCAGAGAAGTGGTAGCATTACGATAGAGCCGAATTCGGCATTCTCTATTAACAAATTTTTTCCACCTGGAGATAATCCATCGGGTGGGTCCGGATCATTCAACGATTCATACAAAGCTACCGATATATATATTCCAGAAGTCACACATTCCGAATTTTCGCCCTATGTGACCACAGTGGGGTTGTACAATGACCAAAATCAACTGCTCGCCGTAGCGAAATTGTCTCACCCAATCAAAAAAGACCCAGAATTGTCATATAGTTATGTTATTCGCTTCGATGCGTAAAAAAAAGCGTGGTTTTAATAAATTTCATACTATATATTAAGGTACGATGTAATATTACTAAATTGTTTCTCACTGGCCTTCAAAAAGACCAGAAGCTTCTGCAATGCCGCAAGCTGTAATATATAATTTTAATTTATTTTACAGATTTGGAGAGCAAAAGCAAAAGCGATAAGTCCTCGTTGCACTCGGACTTATATTTAACAGGTCTCTGAAGAATAGAATAAGCAATAAGCAATAGCAATCAGCAATAGCAATAGCAATAGCAATCAGCAATAGTAATATACATCCTAATAGGAGAAAGACATTGGATCAATTGAAAATGTTTAATGTTCGTTGAGCAAAAGATACAATTAATGGTATAGTAGGGAACGATTTTAGAACCCAACCATTAAATTCAGAAACAATTAATAAAATTCAGAATAAGTTCCAGCAGGTGATTGATAATAAGGGTATGACTATGCCCTTTTCTTTTGCCTATGATAACGAGACTATTTTAGTGAATTTATACAATGAGGTGGATTTTGAAATCAATATGCACCCAGATTGGGAAGTGAGGAGTAATGGCCGTTAAAAAGAAAAAAAAGGGTGAAAGCTGGAAACATATTGACAGATCACAATTTAATATACCATTCAAGAAAGGTTATAGAAATGAAAACTAGAAGCGCGAAGGCAAAAGGTCGACGACTCCAAGATAGTGTTCGTAAATTATTACTGGAGAATTTCCCACAATTGGAAGATGATGACATCAAAACCGCAATAATGGGAGAATCTGGGGAAGATATCCACCTTAGTCCAGCGGCTAGGAAATTAATTCCCTATTCCATTGAATGTAAAAATCAAGAAGCACTATCTATTTGAGCTGCTTTGAAACAAGCTGAAGAAAACAGTGACGTTTGGGCTCCGATGGTGATATTTAAAAGAAATAGGTCCAAGACTTACGCTGTCTTGGAAATTGATAAGTTATTGGAATTACTAAAAAAGAGGTAATATGTCCGGATCATTGGTTTCATTACTAAACAACACAATAGGGAATAGTGGAATCAAGCTCAGTAAAGAGAATGAGTATGCCTATTATTGTCCATTCTGCCATCATTACAAAAGGAAATTACAGGTTAATGTCGAAACCAATTTCTGGCATTGTTGGGTGTGCGATAAAAAAGGTAGAAATTTCTACCAATTATTTAAAAAGTTGGAAGCTTCAAAAGAGGCTTTTGACCATTTATCGGAGTTTGTAAAATATACTCCAAAATACACTGGGCAATCTGATAAGACTGAAAATGTCGTTTCACTTCCAACGGAATTCATTCCAATGTGGGATAAAAGCCCTGAGGTTACATTTAAACACGCTATAAAGTTCTTGCGAGGTAGAGGGATTACGGCGGCAGACATACTTCGGTATAACATCGGTTATTGCAACACAGGCACCTTTGCAAATAGAATCATCATTCCATCATACGATGAATTCGGTAAATTGAACTTTTTCGTGGGTAGGGATATATTTGAAGGATTTGCTAAATATAGGAACAGCCCAACTCCAAAAGATGTTGTTGGATTCGATTTATTTATAAATTGGGATGAACCGATTATTCTGGTTGAAGGGTCATTTGACGCTATTGCAATCAAAAGAAACGCTATTCCCTTATTCGGAACGGTTATTTTGCCGACACTCAAGAAAAAAATAATTGAGAAAAATGTAAAAACTATATACTTATCATTGGACGAGGATGCATTTTCCAAATCGGTTGGTATAATTGAAGAATTAATGAATTATGGAATCGAAGTGTATAATGTTGATTTAACTGACAAAGACCCATCCGACGTGGGATTTGAAGGAATGGTTGAATTAATGGGTCATACCGAAAAGATGACATTCTCAAAACTAATAAGGTATAAGTTAAATGGCACAACAAAGAAAAATATGGAAATTTTTTAATTCTTGGCGTGTACATGTTGAGGGCAAGCGCCTGTTAAATCGGGTTTTAAAAATTACGGACGGAACAATAGTTTCCGAGTACAGTAAAAGAGGTAAGGTCATAGGTTGGGATGTCGAAGTAGATGCCGAATCAATCGCCTCCGTGAGAAAAATAATAAAAGGTTAATACATGCAAGAAAACACAATTAAGGTTCCATTCAAAAAAGTCGATTGGATAGCTCATACAGCAGATATCCATATTCGCAATTTGAAACGTCACAAAGAGTATGAAGAAGTATTTGAAAAATTCTATAAAGAATTAAGAACATACTCGGGCAACGGAATAATCTATATAGGCGGTGATATCGCTCACGCCAAAACACAAATGTCCCCGGAACTCGTTTTCCAAATTTCTAAATTTTTCAGGAATTGTGCGGATATAGCACATACCATAGTCATCCCCGGTAATCATGATTGTAATCTTAACAATCCAAGCCGGTTGGATGTGCTTTCCCCAATTATTGCAAATCTCGATCATGACCAATTGCATTATCTAAAAGATTCTGGGGTATATCATATTGCTGATATTGGATTCGGTGTAATGTCAATATTTGACGAACCAAAGGATTACATAAAAGCGAAGGATTTTGATGCCGATATCAAAATAGCACTTTTTCACGGGACGGTGGCTAATGCCGAAACCGATTTTGGATTCAAATTGCAGAGTAAAATCAAAATTAATAAATTTACAGGGTATGATTTGGGATTATTGGGTGATATTCATAAATTTCAATTCAGGAACAAAAAAGACACGGTAGCGTATTGTGGCAGTATGATTTGCCAGAATCATGGTGAAAATAGGGACAAGGGTTTTCTGAAATGGGACATACATACTCTTAAAGCCGAATTTATCCAAATTGAAAATGATTATGGGTACTACACATTGGATATTTCTGATGGTAAAGTCCCTTCTGTAAAGGATATGCCCAAAAAAGCTCGTTTGCGTCTGAGGGTATCCGATACCGATGAATCACAGATGAAAATGGTACTGGCTGAAATACATAAAAAATACGGATTAAAGGATATATCAGTTAATAGGGTGGATGCCCTTTCCATGCAAAAGAAATGGGATAGGACAGATAGAATAATGGTGGGTGATGTATCCGATGTCACATTTCAGAATGGTTTAATTCGGGATTATTTGGCTCGGAACTATATTCTTAGTGGAGATATGATGTCAAAGGTTGTGGACATAAATACCAATTTGAATGGTGACTTGCCGGAAGAAGAAGTGGTTAGAAATATTTTCTGGTCTATAAATACATTCAAATTTTCAAATATGTTTTCATACGGTGAAGATAATGTGGTTGATTTTTCCAAGCTGGAAGGAATTGTTGGAATGTTTGCCGCAAATGCTGGTGGTAAATCTGCATTGTTAGACGCGATGGCATTCTGTTTATTTGACACATCCTCTAGAGCATTTAAAGCTATCAATGTCATGAATAACAAAAAGGATTATTTTTCCTGTGAGATCGGATTAACGATTAATGGGTTGGAATATGGAATAACCAGAAACGCCAAACGAATGAAAAATGGTAAAGCGAAATTGGATGTTGATTTTTGGATGATAGACGATTCTAACGAAAAGGTGTCATTAAACGGAGATTCCAGATATCCAACAAATGCTAATATCCGCCGCGTTATTGGTAGTTATGAAGATTTTATCCTAACTTCAATGCAACTACAGAATAATTTTTCCGTATTTATGGATAAGGGTCAGAGGGAACGCAAGGAAGTTCTTGCACAATTTATGGGCATTGGTGTATTCGACCAACTATATACATTGGCTTCAGAGAATATTTCCGAAGTAAAGGTTGTGTTAAAGGATTTCAAAAAACGTGATTATGGTACTGAATTGGTGACAATGGAAAAACTGAAAACCAACATGGAAAAGGAGCATGCCGAGCTCACCAAAAGTAGTTCCATTGTGGAGCAGGAAATTGAAACCGCTCAAGAGAAAATCTTGAAATTGCACAAAAAACTGAAAAGTGTGGACAAGTCTATCATTGATATTGACGCTCTAAATACCGAAAAGTCTGATTTGGAAGCAAAACAGGAAGTTATTGAAACTGAAATAACCAACTCGACATCACACCATGATGGATTGGTTGAAAAGGTTGAAAAACTCCACGAAGTTCAAGCAAAATTATCAACGGCCGATATTGGAAATCAATATAGAAAACTAAAAGCATATAGTGACGAAAGAGACTTGGCACAGAGTGATATAGATAAGCTCAAAATTGAAGTTCGGTACAAATTGGACAAGGTTGAAAAACTGGGTAATTTACAATATGACCCAAACTGTACATTCTGTATGGCCAACCCCTTTACACTAGACGCCATTGAAACTAAAAAGTCCATTCAGGATGATAAAGTTTTGGCAGGAGATTATATTTCTAGATTGAATTCCATCGAAGCTAAAATCGTTGATTTGGGAGATGTGGAAAGTGATAAAATAAAGTTTGATCGTGTATTGGAACTCCTTACCAGTTTGGGTCATGAAAAGGATCATACTTACGCTAATATTGAAATTCATAATGAGCGTAAAAAGAACGCTATTAAAAGTATATTGTTGGTTGATGAAAAAATAAAACAATACTACCTTAAAGAAAAGGATATTCTAAGCAACCAAAAGGTAAACTCCGATATCGACAATAATCAAACTGAGTTGGACAGTAAAAAACTGGAATTCTCTGGTTTGTCAAATCTGATTCAGGACAAGTATAGTGAGGTTGTAGTTTTAGATTCAAAGATTGAACAGATTCTAAGCGACATTGAACACATCAAATCTCTTGAAGAAGAGTTTGAAGCTTATGAGTATTATCTTGATGCTGTAAAACGTGATGGTATTCCTTATGAATTGATTAAGAAATCTCTTCCAACCATTGAGGGTGCCGTAAATGAGATTTTGGCACAAATGGTGGACTTCAATATAATTATTCACATGGACGGCAAAAACATAAACACATTTATTGTCTATGACGATGATAATATGTGGCCACTCGAGCTGAGTAGTGGTATGGAACGATTTGTAGCTTCATTGGCTATCAGAGTTGGTTTGATTAATGTGTGCAATTTACCACGAAATAATGCTCTATATTTGGATGAAGGATTCGGTAGCCTAGACGCTGACAATCTTAATACCATCCACATGATGTTTGATTATTTGAAAAATACATTCCCATTTATTATACTTGTATCACATTTGGAAAATATGCGAGATATAGTCGATACTCAGTTGGAAATAAATAAAATTGGTGAATATAGTGAGATTAATTACCAATAATTCTAATAAACTTGCATTTTAAGTATATTTCAATTTCATTTTGCCGCCTGATATCCCTATCTTTTAAGGAACCATCCGATTTGAAATGATTTGGCTCATCATATTCTATTACTACATTTTTCTCTCGGTCGTATCCATCAACTCAATATCCCAATTCTTCAATGTGGTATTCTCCACCATTTAAAGCATGTTGAAAATTGTAATCATGATTTTTACCATATTCATCTATAATTTTGCATGCCGATTTATTAAAACTTGGGTGCCATTTCCCCCCATTTGCCTCAGACCTTTTTATACCCCACATTCTAGCGTCATGTGAATGTTTGCCACTCGTATTGTATTCGCAATTTTGTAATGCTTTACTTAGTTTTTTACTATATTCTTTAGATTTCATTACTTTTTGAAAAAGTGAATCGGGAATTAAATGGGCATCACTACATTTTTTCCTATGTTCGGCTGTTTGAGTTACTTTTAATTGATTTCTTTTCATTGTAGCCAAGTGTATTGGATTTTTCATCGGGTTGTTATCCCCCAATTTCCAAATTTTATTATGAGCAATTATTTTATCAATATGCCATTGTGGCCGAATCTTGGCCCCGGGTATTTTATTATATATTCTTTTAATGTAATATCATGATATTTCTTCAGATGTGATCCTGTCATCATTTTAAATTTTTTATTACAAATTTCACAAATAATGTGATTTTTATTTGACATGTTGACTCGGCAATCTAAGTGTTTCTGCACACATATTTTCAATGGCTTGCTCTATCAATCTATACATTTTGCCCCCATTTAATTCGGCGTGGGCTTTTGCCATATTCCTATACGTGTCACGTATTTTAACGGTTACCAATTTTTCTTTATCCATGATATTTTCTCCTTTAATATAAATATAGCATATTAAAATTTTCCGTACTACTTTCGTACTACTTTCGTACTAATTTTTAATATTATTGTAAATATTGATATTTATGTATAGTAAATACAATCAACATATCGGAGATTCAAATGGGTGTTATAAGACGTTACAATAAGTACATAGGCTTGGACAAAATTGAAGTTCTGATAGATGAGAAAACTACAAATTCAGAATATTTTAATGTGACCGAATTCCCAGATTCTATATCTCAGGGTAGGAGCTCATTTTTAATTGGTGGTTCTCCATTTCTTAAACCAGAAGTCGAAGTTAAAGTTGAAATAATCAACAACGCCAATGGTAAAACCATATACACTGAAGCCGTGTCGAATTATCTTGAAGGGCAACATAGAAGGGTGTCAATGGAAGTATATTCCGACCCCGACACGTTTGGTGATGCCACAGTCTACATGGCCTCAGAACTACGACCAATTTCGTTTCCATATTATGAAGTAATAGAATTTATAAATGATGGCATATTGTCTACTAGAGTTGGCAAGGATGGATCCCGGAATACGGATGTTTATGATGCCAATGAAGTTCTAGCCAATCCGCCACCTCCAGCTGGTGCAACCGATATACCATTGGAATGGCAGAATAATTACAACGTGAGATGGTCGCGGCCTTTATATGTCAATGGGGCGTCAATTAATACCCAACCAATTTTCTTTTACAAGCAACCTAAAATCTGGGTTGGTGAAATTATTAAGGGGTATGTAACTCAGGTTGTTACAAGTGGTTCGGTAATTGATAGCGGCTCTGCAAAGGGTGACCCAATTCAAGATACTGAAGGAACTACTCCAGAGGTTGACAGTGACACAGTTGGTAGGGAATTTCTTGGTGTAATGGATAATTATCAATCCAAAGTAAATGGGGGCGGCGGTAAAAATGCTGGAATTGGTAGCAGGGGCAGGCCAGTTAGACGATCGTCTCCCGAGATTAGTAATTATACTGTAACATCGGATGACATAGAAGGTAAACTTGAGCATGTTGGTGCCAATTTAACCATGAATAATATAGTACCACAAGATGATAAATATCTGAATTCTAAATACACCATCCCAACTACACATACTACAACTGTTCGCAGGGTTCAAAACGAAAAAACTATGGAAATTGCCGATCCGGTAGTGGTGTTCAATACGGAAACTCAAAGGGACGAATTAATGCAGGTGAAATCATCTGACATAACAATCGAATATACTCCGCCTCCAGTTCAATCGGAAAGTCAAGTCAATTTTAGATCATTTGCCGATGTTAGAGTGTCCAACCTGAGAACTTTTTCAGGAGATATCAGTAGGGTCAAGTTGTATTCTCGTAACAAAGATGCATTTGGTGATTTTGAAATGATTGCTGATACTCCAGTGGAATCTCCAGAATTATTATTTGATCCACTTTCAGTGGCCGCTACTCAAAGAACTGGATATTTTATTACCCAAAATATGATTGATACATACTGATCAAGTGGTAGTAATGACACATTAACTCGTGACTCAAGTGTGATGATAGATTCAATGCTAATTTCGGGTTCTAATTATGCCACCAAATCTTACGCACTGGCACAATATACATCTTCAATAGATTTTGTCGAAAATACCACATATAATTTCAGGGCCCGTTTGGTTGGAATCGGCGCGGGTACTGAATCGGGTGGAGAAGCCAGACTTTCAATACATATTAGTGGTTCTGGATTTCCATCAAATCACGATCTTGGTTCTGAACTGGGTTGGCAGCTGGAAACACCCGACGGCGAACTTGGGTATTATGCCGTTGATGGTTTGAATAGACTGGATTTTGGAGTGGTTGAAGAGGCATTTCAGTCTAATCCGAGTGGCAATGCTACAATTCAATTTGCGGTATGGTCTGGACAGTGGCATGTACAGGATGTTTCAATCCGGCCCGCTACGGATACTGGTTTTAGCCCAGATTGGATTAAAATCGTTGCACCCATCCCGCCATTTTCTATGGAACGGCCAGATGAATACGAATTTATAACGGAATTTTACGATGTTAATAATAATGTTGCCGAGACTATCGCGCATGCATCATCATCCACATTTAATGGCGGAAATCAATATATAGTTGGTGATAATAACGTATTGTCAGGTTCAATGGTAATCGGTAACGCTGTAGGTGCCGGTATTGAAATGGCTGGATACAATTCTGGTTATATCCGTTCAATCGGATATGAGGGGTTCGCGAGTGCAAGTCAGGGTTCAGGTTGGGCCGGATTCCTGATGTATTCCGGTTCGGTTCTCCCAAACAGTGGGGATAATTATGATGGTGTTGGTCTCGAATTGGTGTCCCCAGGTGGTAGTGGGTCGTTACGATTCAGTACAAACCCAAGTAGATTTGAAGTTATTGCCGAATCATTTTATGTAGGTTCACCAACAAGCCAGTTTATTAGTGGTTCGGGTGGGCAGATAGAAATAAGTTCATCCGCATTTTGGTTAACTCCCGATGGTAATGTTTTCTTGTCAGGTTCAATCACAGCTGGCTCTGGATATATTGGTGGGTGGCAAATTATACCGGGAGCATTGTACAATCAAACGGGCACAGATTTTACAGGAATGTCAACTGTAGGAAATACGCGATTTTTTGCGGGGGCGAGCTCGTTATCAACAAGTGGGAGTGGCGTTTTCAATGTAAAAGCGTCAGGTGACATTACTGGTTCACAAGTACTATTTACAGGTGGAAAAATTGG
>Ga0075125_10000025_pt1 | contig 48762 bp, 86 predicted proteins | sample AntAceMetag02UKN_FD_69810 | JGI IMG/M metagenome (GOLD analysis project Ga0075125, IMG submission 69810) | Saline lake microbial communities from Ace Lake, Antarctica - Antarctic Ace Lake Metagenome 02UKN | ecosystem: Environmental > Aquatic > Non-marine Saline and Alkaline > Saline | place... | reverse complement strand
TATACAGATTGGAGTGTGTACTAATGCCAGCAGTACGATCATACAGTATACCCAGCAGTAAATTAGATAAGGGTGAATTTCTAATAGAAAATAAGACTACACATACATCTTCGGGATGTAGAGTATGTGGTAAGAAGATAACTACGGGGATGAAACAAGTAAAGTTATCCATCTACACTAACAATCAACAATTCGTATATTATCATTTAACTTGTTTCTTAGACCACTTATTCAAGTGCATGGATGATGTAGGAGATTACGATATTAAACAATATACATTAGATAGGTTATTTGGCTCAGAATGAGAATTATGCAAGGTGTGTACAATATCAAAAGATAAAGAAGTTATTATTTTAAAAGGAGTTAACTTCCCAGAAACATGTGAAGTCTGTGGTTGGGAACATGGATTTACTTCTAGAAGCGAGAGAGATTTCGATGGATATACAGATGATAAAAACCGTATAGTAGATGAAATCTATGAATGTCATAATTGTCATACGCTCTACAGAGCTAGATGGGTTATGGCTAAATTTAGTCGTTTATTCGAAACAGTAGGTGAGATAGAACCTGGTAAATATAAAACTACAGGAAAAGTTCAGTAAGCTATTGAATGAGAAGCTTGGTACTGATTTTAAACATGGGACATCTGGTGGATATTACACTGGTAGCAATACCTATGTCGTACCATGTACGATTTTGTACAAAGGATGGATACCCAATAGGGTACTCGACATAGAGCTCATCTTTTTAAAGAGATATGGTGACCAACAATTCACTATTGGTAATAGTAAACAGTTTGAACATTTATCTTTTATTAATAATGGTAGAAAACACGTATCAGAGAAAATTATAACTGGACAAATATCTAAATTAGAATATTGCTACAGTTATGAACGAGGACAATACTTCAGTACCGTAGTAATAGTTAACAACCAAATACAAGACGCAGTTGATAGATACTATAATGATTTCTTAAGATGGTTCGCGGCTCAGAAAGTTATAAAGTACAATGATTTAGATAAAACAAAATACAAGGAGATATGGTATATTGGAAATAGCAGATAAGATTGTTAAAGTACAGAATTCATTAGACGAGTTATTTGTTACTTCTGAGAATCTTAGAAAGGAACTATTTATACTACGAGCTAAACAAGCAACTAACTTATTCAGTGCTAAACCAATAGGTCATGTTTGTCCCAAGTGCAATCATTCTATAACTATGTATTTTAATGGCACAGAATATAAAGCAATATGTGCTTGTGATACTAGTATTAATACTAGAGTAGAGGAATGCCGAGTATGCAAGGCTGTAATAGAATATAATATAGATGGCATACCTAGAGTAACAGTAAAAGGAAACAGAAAAATAGCATACCCTAAGATTAATCCTGATAGTTATTCCTCTTTCATATACGTGTGTAATGAATGTATAGAGAATAACTCAGCTAGGGTAACGGCATATCTACATGCCTATAGGCTTTTAGAAGCTAATGAGAAACTAGAATTATCTAAGGACAATCGTATTGATTTAAACGAAAGAATACATAAACTAGATGAGAGTGTGAAACATCATCTTTATATACGTAATAAGGATAGAAATCTTATATCTATCGCTAGAAGGATAGGTAGGGAGAGAATGGAAAATGAAAGATGATAAAATCTACTACGATAGAGAAGAAGATAATGTTCTAGACGAAGACATAGGTATGAGTGACGAGGCAAGTATGAATGACAACGATGGTACTTGTCCAGACTGTGGTAGTATTGACAATATAGTCGTTGATGGTGAAACTATATGCAAAGCATGTGGTATGGTTATCAAGAATTTATCACTTAATATGAATCCTGAATGGAGGGTGTTTACACCTGACGAACGTGCTAGAAGAGAAAGAACAGGTTCTCCATCTTCACCAGCTATTCACGATAGAGGATTATCTACCGAAATAGGTAATATAACCGGTAAAGTATCTCCTGAACAAAGAGAGAGAATACAGCGTATTCAAAAGTGGAATAAAAGAACAAGGGTGCATTCTTCTAAAGATAGGAATCTTGTTCAAGCTATGTCTGAACTTAGTAAGTTATCAGATAAACTACATATTCCTAAAGCAACTAAAGACCAAGCTGCTACCATATATCGTCAAGCACTCGGTAAGGACTTGGTTAGAGGTCGATCCATATCTGCAATAATTGCGGCATCTCTATATGCGGCTTGCAGACAGCATAGGATACAAAGAACATTAACTGCCGTATCAGAACATTCTCCTATTACTAAGAAGGATATAGCGAGATGTTATAGACTCATACTTAAGGAACTAAACATGAAAATGCCTGTTCCTGACGCGTCTGCGAAGATTCCAGCTATTGCCTCAAAAATAGGTATCAGTGGAACAGCTCAGCAGATGGCAAAGTTAATACTCAAAGGGGCTAAAGAAGCTGGGATAACAGCTGGTAAAGACCCAACGGGTATAGCTGCTGCCGCGCTCTATATATCTTGTATAAGATGTGGTGAACATAAAACTCAGAGAGTTATAGCTAAAGCAGCTGGTGTAACAGAAGTTACAATTAGAAATAGATACAAAGGACTTATGACAGTACTAGATCAGGTTGACTCTCTATCTAAAGATTCCACTCCTTGATGATCAAGGTAACATTATAGAATGGTTAGAGGTTTCTCCAGATTATGTCACTGGTTATAGCATAGCCAATATTGAGAGTCTCTATCTTACAGTTGTCCCTAAGTATCTTGAGAATGATATATTCGGTGAGTACATATTATCATGTAACACCAAGAAGTATTTACAATATTTATGGTTGAATTCAATTGACGACAGTTGGCGAAGAGAAAAATAGTAGTAATTATAAAGTTGACAAGATTGGCGATGAGCAATTAAATATCATAGCCAACACTATTTACATATCAGAATTACGAAAGACAGTGGGAGATTATTGTACTGATGATAATAAATTGGTTATCAATGATAGGATAGAGTTAGAACTCATACATGAACCATTAGATTTCAAGTTTAGACATAGCAGTTTTACGGCTCACTACTACTTCCTTACGTTGGGTGAGCGGAAGTATAGGATAACTTATAATTCCTTACGTTCAATATACGAAGTGCATAAAGTCAATAAGAGCACTGGTTCACTTAAACAGTACACCGGTTTCTCTGATGACTTTATAGGAAGAATACTGCATGCTCAACGACAAAGCAATACATAATCTGATCCTAAATAATGACCTAATAACCTCTTATATTGATTTACCCACTCAATTACAACCTGCTGGGTTTGATATTACACTTCGAACACTAGAAGAATTTACATCCCATGGTGCTGTAGACTTTTCCAATCGTACAAGGAAAATAGCAACTACTGAAGTTATGCTTCCTACCGACGAAGGGTGGTATCATTTATCACCAGGTGGATACAAAGTAACATTTAATGAGATAGTTAAATTACCACTAAACTTAGCAACTATGACGAGAACAAGATCTTCTGTATTAAGAAATGGTGCAGCAATAGAGACAGGCTTAGGGGACCCGGGCTATGATGGTCGTTATAGTTCGCTTTTCACTGTATTCAATAAGTACGGGATATGGCTTAAACAAGATGCAAGGATTGGTCAATTGATATTCTTAACAACAGTGGAAGAAGCATCCATTGGCTATAACGGAATATACAAGGGAGAGAATATTTGATTAAACACGGAGAGTGGAAACATATTTACAAACGTATTACGAATATTTTACTGGATGTTTGATTCATGAAACGACGGATGTATACAGGAATGGCTTTTACTATATGGGAGATGGGCAGTAGAGTTGTCATCAAACTATCATAACAAGATTATTCAGGGGGACTGCCTTGAAGTAATGAAGGACATACCAGACGAATCTATAGACCTGATATTATGTGATTTGCCTTATGGGACAACTCAATGCAAGTGGGACTCAGTTATACCGTTTGAGCCACTGTGGAAGCAATATAAACGCATAATAAAACTTAAAGGTGCAATAGTTTTAACGTGTGCGCAACCATTTACAAGCGCATTAATTATGAGTAACGTTGATATGTTCAAATATAGTTGGGTGTGGGTAAAATCCAAGGCAAGTGGACACCTAGACTCCAAACGAAAACCTATGAGAAAACATGAAGATATAGCGGTTTTCTGTAGAAAAGGATACCCTAAATATAATCCACAGGGACTTGTTGACGGAGTATTTAAAACAGGAAGAAACGTAAACATGGAGGGACGAGTATATGGACAATATAAAAACCACGGGACAAGTAAAAAGGGGAATTACCCCAAGTCTGTTATTGAGTTTTCAAATCCAAGTGGGAAGGGGCATCTTCACCCCACGCAGAAACCTGTTCCGTTGTTCGAGTACCTTATAGAGACTTATACAAACCCGGGTGACGTGGTGCTTGATAGTTGTATCGGTTCTGGGACAACGGCTGTTGCATGTGTTAACCTTAACCGTACCTTCATTGGTATAGAGCTTGATGAGGAATATCATAAAATAGCCGTTGAGAGATTATCTAAAACCCAAAGGAGGCTATCTTAGTTGGATATAAACTATTATAACCTCTACCAGATTCCAAAAGATGGTGCTAATTTAAGTAAATACTATAAGAATTACAGCAACAATATATATTTATGTTAATTGAGGAAAAAGAATGAAGATAAAACTTAACTATAATTATTCACATTGGACTGAAAACGAGGACCACTACTTCCCAGACGGAGTACCAGATGATCCATCTATAACAACAGAGATTGAAATAGAAGAGGGAGACATGATAGAAGTATTTGTAGATGAAGATGGGGCAACTTTTAGTATAAAGAAAGCTAACGGTTCGCTGGCACCCACTGTGAAATGGAATGAATAGCCCATGCAGAAGATAGAAGGTAAGAATTACGTATGGCAGTTATCAACTGAATTATATGATCACGATCCTCTCATTAAAGATAATAATAAAATAACATACGTTATGAAAATGATGAGAATGGATAACAGCTTGTGTGAGTATTACGGGTTAAGAAAGTTGTGGGCACTCAATGAGGTATGATAATGGCATCTCTACACGAGAAGAAGCCTATTGGTTTGGTTTCCTCATGGGTGATGGTAATCTTTCAAGATACAGGAATCGTATCCAAGTAGCCCTTATAGAAGAAGACATTGGGCACTTAGGGAAATTAAGATTATTCTTTGACGATGGTTACATTAGACCATTTGGCGATGGATATATCCAATATACAATAGAACGCAAACCGTTAGCAGATAATCTGAGAGCATTAGGATTTGTACCTAATAAATCGCATCTACTGGATGAAAGTATAATCCCAGAGGTTCATGTTATGGACTTTGTAAGGGGACTACTGGATGCTGATGGTACGGTATATCTAAGACTACCATATGCGTGTATCAAGTTTAATGGTACATTTAGGCTTATGAGAGGAATTAAGAACATACTTACAATGTACATGCCTGTAGGTAATATATATCAAGACGATACCAACTTCGTATTAAGCGTAGGAGGTAGACATAAAACCGAACAATTATCACGATTGATATGGGATCACCCTACGGTGTTTCTACATAGGAAATATCAAAAGGTGTTGAAGCTATATGAATACAACGATAGGAATCCCGCGAAAAGAAAGGTTAAATCCATACGATGATGATGATGTGTTTAATGGATTCTTGGTATGGGAAGTTGAATTGCTTAATATAGATAAGGGTGGGCACTTAAACAACTATGGTAAAACCAGAAAGAATTGGTTAGTGTATTACAAGTTCATAGTCAGGGCTTCGGAAGACGAACGACAAACAGCCTATCGAAAATGCGTACACTTACTGGGACCAAACTTTAGCTTTAAGGAGATTACAGGATAATGATTGAATTTAGAGAAGATTATAATTTAGAAGGATATTACGTGTGGGAAATAGAAATAGTAGGTCTAAAAAGAGATGGCACTACCAGCAGAAAGTTAGCTAACAAGAGTGTCTCATGGATAGATACGTGGCTGAATTATAAAGAATGCAGAGACTACCCCATTGCTAATTTTTACGTAGCGGAGGCATATAAATAATGGATATAGACATACCAGAAGAAATGGAACTAGATTTAACCGCACCTAACGACCCCCATATTGCATTAATGAAAGACCCAAGGTATCAACAGATATTAGATGTATGCTTGGGTATTCTCAAATATGGAGTAGCTGTACCAATATCAGATTTAATAACTCTTTGTGCATCTAGAAATGTAGCCACAGAGAGAGATGAAATCTTCCACGTGCTGAAAAGACTCAGTAATTGTAACATTAGCTGGAGACCCAGGGATGATGCATTACGTTGGATAGATACTCAGATTATAGAAGATAAGGGATGGCATGCTCACCTATGACAAAGAGTAAGACAGCAACTTTCACAGTCGGAGGAAGTTATTGCCTATGTGCGGTGAGCCGATAAAATAGGTGAATAAGATGGTAGCAGCAAACAGTGATAAAATGATAGATAAGAACGATGTCTCGATAGAGGAAATTCCTAGAGCAATAGCTAAGGAAATGATTGAAACAAACCACTACTCTAAAAAGTTCCCACAAGCAGTAAAAGCATATCTAGGATGTTACTATAAGGGAGAACTCATGGGGTGTATAATCTATTCCATTCCAGCTAACCCATATAGCTTCAATTTTGTAGAGGAAATAAACAATGGGGAAGGATATGAGTTGTCTCGCATGTGGACTGATGACTGTGTTCCTCAGAACTTTGAGTCCTGTTGCATAGGTAAAAGCATCAGATATATGCGTAAGAAGTTCCCAGAGTTAAAGGGAGTAATATCTTATGCAGACAGTCATTTCGGTCATGTGGGTAAGATATATGTGGCATCTAACTGGAAGTTCATTGGGATGACTAAACCTGAAAGACGTTACATTCTCCCCTCTGGTGAGCTTATTACTCGCAGAGGGTTAGGAAGAAAGAACGGCGAATCTGAGAAAGAGCATAGAGTTAGAATACTTGAGCTTGGAGCAAAGGAGTTTAAATCAGAACCCAAGTACAAATATTTCTACAAGTTATGATAGTTTAAGGAGGACTAAGATAAAATGAAAATATATAACTGTCCGCTATGCGGATACGACATGACAGAAGAAGCCATACTAGGACAACGCAGAAAAGACCAAGCAGAGTTACGAATTATGTTGATGGTGAACCTATGGGTGATGCATTAGAATTCAATCCTGCACACGTTAGATGTAAATCTTGTCTTACGGAGTTTAAATTCAATGGGTCATAATATCAATATGGTCAAGATGTTTGGGGACTTTCTAATTACCTGCCCTCATTGTGGACATGTGAAGGTAGCATCTAACACGGAATTGGTAGATATTGACATTGACGGAAATGATTGTAATCCGTCAGATGGGATATGGCGTGTAAGCACAGGATGTTATATGTGTAACGAAACAATCACATTAAGATTAAAAGTAAAGGTTGAACAAATATGAAAATAGGTGGAATACACTTCCCGTCTACTATAGACTATATGGGTGAAGTGGCAATAATTGTGTTTATGGCTGGTTGTAATTACGATTGCTTCTTTTGTCATAACTCTACTCTCATCCCAATTGATTCTGGGAAAGATATGAATTTAGACACTTTGGAAGCAGAACTGAAGAGTTATGCGGAATTCGCTGATGCTGTTGTATTTACAGGCGGTGAACCAACCATCCAGGGTGATGATCTGATTAGCGCATGTAAGATAGCACGTGGGCTTGGACTTAAAATACTTGTGGACACGAATGGTTCACAACCTGATGTATTAGAGAAACTGCTCAAAAGGTATAAGATAAGCATAGATGGTATAATCACTGAGACTAACTTAGTGGATAGAATTGCCTTAGACATTAAGAATGTTTTATCTTCAAAGGCTTATTCAAAGACTATCTCAATGCCGGATACTGTAGATAGACCGGATGCTTATAGAATTGTAAGAAACACTCTAGAGATGTTAACTAATTATGATGTGGAAGTTGAGTGCAGGACTACAGTTGCCCCGAATGTTATAACATCAAGTGAGATAAAGAGCATAGCTAAGGAGATAGCACCAGTAGCTGATACATATATCTTACAGCAATACATAGAATCTGAGAATGTTAGATTCCCTATCCATGAAAAGCTAAGTTATGAGAATCTAATGAAATACGGCAGAATAGCCAACGAATACATAGATAATGTATACGTTAAGACTAAGCTGAATGGTGTTCAGAAGATTGAAAAGGAAACCTGATTCTTGGATCCAAGAAAGATATGAATACGGTAAGAACAAACCCAACAAGGATAAGAACAATTTAGACTATGACTCCGATATAACTTATGTAAAAATAGAGTATGTTATCTATTGCCCAATGAGGAATGATTGGTTTGACATGGGTTTGTGTTATGGATGCAAATGCCATACCAATGTTACTGGGAATAATGTGCATTGTTCTTGGGTTAGAGATAAAGAAAAGATGAGAGAGAATAACGAACCATGGTAATTAAAGAAGATTTAGTATGTATGGCTTGTGGAAGTCGTTATGTAAAGCCTGTATTTTATAGCGATAGATATGTCTATGATATGCAATCAACATGTTTAGAGTGTGGTTCTAAACAAGAGTTCCAGAGCAGAGCATTCAACTATCTAAGATGGTGGGAATGGGAGAGGGAGATAGATATTATACTAAGAACCGTAAAGTTCAGTGATTGGTTGAAAGAGAAATGATTAAATATACAACAGGAGATATATTCGATTCGGATGCAAAGATACTTGTTAACCCAGTTAATTGTGTTGGAGTATCTGGTGCTGGTTTAGCATTACAATTTGCCAAGAGATATCCGGGAGGAGACAGATGGTACAAACAAGTAGTACGGGAGTATGGTGGAGAAATGCCACTAACTGCTAATGTTTCCATGCACGCGCACGATGGTGTAGAAATATATTATTTCCCAACAAAGATACACTGGGTTTATTCTAGTACCTATGCTATTATTACTAATTCACTAAAATCATTCAGAAGATACTTAGAGATATCTAACGATACGACTGTGCTATCTGTAGCTATGCCTAAAGTCGGGTGTGGACTTGGTGGATTATATTGGCATATTGTTAAACCGATAATAGAAGAAGAACTGGGTATGTTGCCAAATAAAATAGAAGTGTATGAATGATAGATATTAATTATGCACATATAACTCATGTATATAGATTCCCACAGACTAGTTTTTGTAAACTGTGTGGTAAAATAGCAGACAGGTATAGTTATCTGTGGATAGATGATGATAATCATATAGATTATAATATATGTTGGGGATGTATAAGAAAATTTGGACTCACAGGTATGATAAAAGAATTGATTAAGAAAGTAACAATTGGAGAGTATATTGTAGGAATGCAATGTTACACAGTTCCATCAACCAGTGATATACAATTCTATGGGAAACTAGTTGAAAATAAATGGCAGTGGAATATATGAGTAAGGATATTTGTCCAATGATATTACAATCTATACAATAAAATGATCTTAGATTCTTTGTTTGTGAACTAGAATGTAATTTCTTTGAAGATGGGATTATTTATCCTATAAACAGAACATACGATGCGGTAGTAAAATATTATTTCTATAAAGATGAATTTTAAATGAATAAAGATAATTGGGAACTTAGCTTCGATGGTGAAGTATGTTTAGCAAACGATGCTAATGATTACTTTTACGAGTGGATAGAATTACAATCCGATGAGGGTACTTTGAAAGATATATTAGAGAAGTATCTAGGAATAAAATATCAAGAGAAGACAATAGGAATTAAAGTCATGGAAGGAGCAGTATTCTTCTATGTTAAGGACGGTAAAGCAGATAGTTAAGAAATATAAAAGAGCAGATAAAGACGATCATCCTACACCACAGGATCTATTTGATAGATTGGATAAGGAGTTTAATTTTACAGTAGATGTTTGTTCTACACATATTAATGCTAAGTGCAATAAACATTATACTAAAGAAGACAATGGGTTAGCTCAAGATTGGGGTGGAGAAACTGTATGGTTAGCCGCACCGTTCTCGGATGTTACACCGTGGTTAAAGAAAGCAGTTACAGAAACAAGAACTGATAATACTAAAGTGGTGTGTTTACTTAAGTTTGACCCATCTACTAAATGGTTTAAAGACGCAATGAATCATTGTTCAGAAATATATAGCATGAAGAGAATTAAGTTCATTGGACATAAATGTGTAGCAGGTTTCCCAACATGTCTTATGGTATTTAATAGTAACAGATTCGATGATATCAGAAGACCACTTGAGAGATACTATATAACTAAAGTAGGCAAGACTTGGAAATATGCTATTATTGAACCTATGAGATAACCAGAGATGAGAAGAAGAGAAATGGAACAAAAAACGATACCACAATACAATAAAGTTTATGGTGGAACCACACGACTGGAACCTTATGATGATTTCATGAAAGATTATGATAAGGCTATAGAGCAGTATGAATTCTTTCCAGATAGGAAGATTTTAAATCGTTTATTCGGCATAGCAATGGAATATGCTAAAGAATCGAATCCAGTACAAAATGTTGGAGTGAATAAAGGATTGCAAGAGAAAATAGATAATTTAGAAGAAAAAATGGAATCTATGATAATCTCTACCATGAATGATATTAACTATGATAAACTCTATCTTTCCAAAAGAATTACAAGAGCTAAATTATATCACACTCCCAATATCGAGGAGTATGTAGCAGAAAGAATAAGAGGAAAAACTTATGCAGAGCTGGTAGAATTAGCCTATGCCAATAATGAAATATTTAATGCTATGACATTTCATAGATTCTTTAAAAGATATTTAAAATATAAACCCCATTCACGTAATCCCTAGGTTTATATAACCTGATTGGCTTAGATGTTCCGAACGTAAATGCCATTAATAGAAAATAAATTAGAATTCTTGGACATGTTAGATGAGAGATTAGCGAGCAAGAATAAGATATATCTTGCTTCACATGGAGACGCAGACGGAATATCTTCAGCATATTTAACGGCTTATGCCTTTAGAAAGAATAAGCCAGAAGTGTACTTCCCTAGGAAGTTTAAACACACTAAGAATCTAAACGGGACAGACGCGGACATTGTTACCGACAAGTGTCCAGATAAGACATTCAAGGGGATTGTAATAGATCATCACCCAGATCATAAAGAAGATTGTGATTATCCCTATTGGATAGGAAGTGGAGGTAAGCCAGCTGCACTTCTAGCACTAGAGCTTTTCAAGGAAAAGATTCCTAAAGAGCTATGGTGGAAAGCAGTACCAGGTATAGTTGGTGATGGTGTACCTGAGAAGGTTCCAGGTTGGGTATGGAAAGCACACCCACACTTACTGGAGAGCTTAGGAACAATTAGAAAATGGAAGGGAAAGACTAACGTCTATAAGAACCCAGTATGGTTCCTATTATCGTCTCCATTGAACAGTGCATGTAGAGCAGGTAAGAGGAATCTCGCCTTCACAGCACTGGTCGGAGCACGTACCCCGTTAGACATTATCCAGCATCCTGGACTACAGGAATGTAAAACAATGGTAAATAAGGAAGTAGATAGAGCCCGTATGGCATCTCGTTCTATTGACTTAGGTACTATAAACGTGCTTATAGTGAACAGCAATTACAAGATTGCAAGTACACTAGCATGGGAACTAAACTCTAATGACAGAAAGACTGCTATCGTCATAAACGAAGGTACCGGTAATGGTTCAGTCAGAGGAGTGCTAGTAGATTTCCTAAAGGAAAACATAGATCCTGCATGGGGTCTGGGTGGACACAGTGGATTTGCTGGTATCAGCTTCCCAGACATAAATGCTGAGGGTGAAGAACACAAAGTTAAGAGAAGGGAACAAGTTCTCGACTTTGTTGACGCACTTAGGGAAGCCCAGAGAGGAATCTAATCCTCTTAACAATATAACCGTTTTATTATCAGATGGTGAAATTAATTGAATTGCCCAATATTTAGGGAATGTAATAAGAAAGTTAAAGCTTACTTCTTTGCGGATGTTTGTTGTGATAGAACTAAATCTAAGTTATGTAGATACTTTGTATCAGCAGATAGAACTCCACAAGAATGGTTTGACACTTTAACCGTAGAAGAAATTGAGAAGATTAAGGAAGTATATGGTAAATCAAAGCCCAAGACAGATAGATGGGTTACCAAGACTACTACAATAAGAAATAACAGAGATACCAGAGGTGGAACAGGAATATGAAAGAATGGACAGTAGACAATACAAGACTAGTACAGTTACTCTCTAGGAGTATGTATTCGGATATAGGATTAGCTGGTATTAGAGAATTAATATCAAACTCAATAGACGCAAAGAAAGAAGGTAAGACAGTTAATATAGGTATACGCGTAACTAAAGATAGTATATTCTACTTCGATGATGGCAAGGGAATGTCCACTGAGGAGTTTACAAATCAATATGGAGTAGTAGGCTCCGGTCATGATAGAAATGATGGAAGTATAGGCATGTTCGGTATTGGACGTTTAGCTCTAATATCTTGTCTCCCTAAAAGAGGAGGATTCCTATGCACTAAGGATAAATTAGGATTATCATCTTGGGTGATCTACCCTAATGGCTATGAAAGCCTACAAAGGGTCCCGACAACAGTTCAGAGTGCTATTAACACCAATAATCATACATCATTCTTGATAGACTTTAATCAGCTCGATCTAGACATAGATGTGGATGAAGTCGAGAGGAATATCACAGCAACATTCGGTATGCCCATTGCTCAAAACATATGTGCGATTACATTTAATGATAAATTGTTAAAGTCCCCTATTGGAACTTACAATTCCTTTGAGGTCAAAACAACCAATGGGGCAATTGATGTTTGGCATTCGGTTAAGGATGATGGTAAAATACATTATTGTCACAACGGTATAGAAGTCCGAACCGAGTCATACAGCGGAATAGAAGCATGGGTAAACCAGTCATTCTTAGACATTAAGACAGACAGGGAAGGTTTCGTAAACAATAAGAAGTACCAAGGTTTCATTGCAACTGTAAAAGGTAGATTATCCTTGTTAAGGTCACCCACATCTATCCAACGGATGGAAGTAGAGTTTGTTAATGGAATAATGAAACGGTTCAAGAAGTTTGCTGAGGGTAAGATATACAATAAAATCAATATCCCAGACAGAGCGGCTATTGTATCTAACAGTGACGTTATAGACGATGATATTCTCAAAGTCTCCGCCGAGGAAATTGTGTATCAGGAAACAGATAATCCAGATAATAACAGTTTAGTATTTACACCAGATGACAACGGAACCAACAAAGAGCCGATATTATATGAACAAGAATGTGACGACGGTGAATCTGCCGAGAGAAACGATGTTGTGGTTGAACATAGTGAAGTACAACAAGAAGGAGACAGTATTAGTGTACCAGACGATGTTGATACAACTATTAGTACAATTAGCGATGATACGCCAGTCACCGACGAAAAGAGTGAAACTCCCATTAGCGATATTTGGGACGGAAATAACGACGAAGAAGAAAGCAACAATGGAGAGGAAAGTGAGATCTCTCCTCTATCAGAAGTCGATGAAGATACTCATGCAGACGAGCCAGAAGACATCTACCACGAAGAAGAATCCAATAGAGAAATAACAGTAGATGTAAGAATAGCGGATATGGGTGAGAGCTACCCAATGATATTCTTTGAGATAGATCCCTTTACCGTAATATACAATAACTCTCATCCAGCATTAGTAAAGATGTTACATGAGTCAAAGTCCACAAGGAAGGCTAGAGATAGTATTATCTTCTTAAGGATGATTGAATGTCTACACATTAACAATAATCTTATAGATAGTAGTGATATAGATACTATCGTAACAAATACCAAAGAAAGATGGATTAAGACCGATAAGGACATAGTCCAGCTGTTCTAGGTGATAATGATGATAGATGATAAAATTAACAGTTGTCCGCTATGCGAAGTATGGCACAGGGAACCAGAGAACGTCTTCTACGAGGACGATAGATTCGTAGTAATCCAGACGAAATACCTCAAGGGTCACGAGCAACGTGTCATGGTCCTGTCTAAAGAACATAAAGCATATCACAACGGTGGGGATGATTTTCTAGAACGTTGGTATATGGATACTCTTATCGATGATGTAATAAAACCTCTATTCGACTACACCTATAAAATTGTAGTAATGGAAGGCAAGTATGGTTCTGTCAAAGACCATTGGCATGTTGTTATTACGGACCTGGAACCTACGGCTAATGATATCCATCAGATACTGGGAACACCATGGATAAAGGTAGTTGATATAAAACCATGGAAATGAAACTAGAGTGTAGAGAACCTCTATGGGCTGGATATGATTGTGAATGCGAGAGGTCAGATTTTAGTGCCACCCACAAAGGAACCGGTTGGTTAATGTATAAGTGCGACAAGTGTGAACGAGGATTTATAATATATGATAATCACACACCACAATTACACCACGACAATTACGAATATAATATAGAAGAGTTTATGGGAGTTACATTAGATCTGATAATGGTTCTATGTTTAAGATTTCCAGTTAAGTTATCAAGGAGAATCGATTAATATCATGTCATTAGTAATGAACGTGGCTATCGTAGGTTCGGAAGAACAATATTGGGGTCCCGAACAGAAGATTAAAGCCATGGACTTTATAAGAACTATACTACCATTCCAGAATTATCATACAGTATTGGTGTCTGGTGGATGCCCAAGAGGCGGTATAGATATATGGGCGGAAGAAATAGCAGACGAACTGGAGATGGGTAAGTTAATCCATATACCGGAGATAAACCAATGGAATAGTGTAGGACGTATCAAGGGCTATAAAGCAAGGAATTACGATATAGCCAAGGACTGCGACGTACTATTCTGTATAGAACCAGAATACAAAGCAACCTCACCATTTACGAAATATATAACTTCCAAAGATGGTAAGAGCAAAGGCAGGCGTTCCGGTGGAGTATGGACTTTTAATAGAGCATACGAGATGCACAAACCCTGTCATATGATTATAATTCCTGTAGAGGGAGATTATGACCATACACAATCAACACTAATGTTAAAACCAAGTGAAATGAAATGAATCCAATTAGAGTAGAAAATATTAGAATTATAGAAAGCCTAGAGAAGTACATGGAAAGATACACAGACTCATTGTCTGAGGTTCTTAAAGAATGGAAATTAGCGAGTGAGAAATACAATGTAGCACATACGAAATATATGACGGACTTTGTAACTTACACTGAGGAAGGTAAAGATACTAGGGAGCTAGAGCAACCTAGACAACCATCTGCTCCCGTCAACAGGACTAAAGACTATGTATTCTACATCAAATATGTCAAGGCTGACTTGAACGAATATACGGAATTAGATATGGAGAATTACTCCATGATATTCGATGATAAATGGACATGGATGCATTCGCATGTTGCCAATATAAGGTCGTATGCCGGAACCAACGCAAGGTTAGCAGCATTTGCTACATCCTATGATGAGTAATCTCCCATCAAGCTTTTATTCCCATGTAGCTACAACTACATAGGGAATATAGAAATGAAGATCAAAATACGAGTAAATAAAGAACCCCTAGAAGAGTATCTTAATAATCTAATACATGAAATGCAAACAAATGATAGCGATTTAGCTCTAGAGTTATTCCGACAAGATTTGTCACATAGAGCTATATGGATTCAACCATCTAACAATGTATCTAAGTTAATAGACTTAGACCTTGCATTGGATAGTGACTTGGATGAATGGCAATTATCATTGACTCTTAATCCCGTGAACGTTCATGAGAAGAGAATGGAAATAATCAATAGATTCGACAAGAACCCTAGGGACTTGAGAGACGAATCAAATTGGAAAAAGTAACAGATAATTCTAAGATACGTAGAATAATAGATATTATTCTCAATAGTAAGTTACCACTATCTGTTGCCCAATTATCCTGTGGAACTTATACATATAACAACTTCCACATACGTCCCGGTGAGTTTGTAGCGTCTTACGATTGTAAGTTATATTGTAATAAAACTACCATGCTTCGGAAGATAATATGGTATGTAATTCATATGGAATGGGGAGATATAGACGGTGAAGATTATACCAACAGAAGAGCAAGAGAATCAAGCATATCTGACCGGAATTGGATTAGAAGAGCTATATGATTTAGCTAGAAGATTAATCCTATATATTCCTGTTAAGTTAGATTATAATCCCAGTCATAGGCGAATAAAGGTTAGACGGAAGGAACATGACATGGGACTTAAACAAAGTATTATAATGGATCCTAAATCCACCTATGCGTGGACTACGTACAAACGCATAACAGTAGAGGATTTACCATGGGTTATCCATTGGTCATTCCGGACTGAGGAAGATAAGATAATTGTGATGGGCGATAAACATTACGATTGTGTCACAATACTTGACCAAAAAGACAAGACGAAATAACCGTTTAACGATACACATTTTTACATACCCTGTATAACATAGAACCATTAAACAACGAAAAGCGAGATTAAAATGATAGATTATAGCAAATATAAGTTCAATAAAACTACCAATCCTTATGACAAATGCCCATCATGTGGAAGCAATAACGTGGTGGGAGAAGACTCAATGACAAGTGAATGGGAATACACTTGTGAAGATTGTGGCTTAGCATGGATAGAATATTATAAATTCACACACTGGGAGCCAATAGAATAATGACAGACTGTAAATGTGCAAAATGTAATAATAGATTCACATGTGACTTCGCATTGTCCGTTGCGGCAGCGAAGGCTAGAATGGACGATAAAGGAATAGCTATTAAGGTTACTACTATTATCTGTTCTAAGTATGACCTTGAAAGGGATCAGACAAATATCACGGATTGGGTGAAATAAATGAGTGAACAAAAATGGTGGTTAATCAGCGATGAAGATGTTCAGATTATAAGGAAGTCTTTGATTGCTCAAGAGTTCATGATAACTAAGACTGCTTTACATACATTGGAATCAGGACTTCATATGACTGAGTGCATACCCGATGATTATAAGGAGAAAACACAATGATATTCTATCATGGCACAAGTCAAGAGAACTGGGATAAGATTCAGAAAGAAGGAGTTCTGTGGGGCGACAGGATGGTATTAGCCTCAGACGGGTCACCCTCTAAACAAAATAAACCATGCAGATGTACCTATCTCGCGGTTGAAAAGAAACATGCTTATCCATATAAGAAACCACGAGATGTTGTCCTGAAGATTGAATATGATCCAGCTGACGAGAAGTGGTGTAACAACTATATTGACGAAGAATGGCAACATAGGGAATACGAACCAATTCCTTTAGAATTTATCACAGTTTGCGGAGTGGAATAAAGAAATGAGTAATCTACATGAAGTAGAAGGGATAGGTCGTCCAGTATGGTCTGATGATCAATTAGAGAACTTAATGGTTTTCTGTTTATTAGATAAACAAATGTCATATGACAAAGTCTGTTTAGCCTATGATATGTTGAAGAAAGAAGGCTATACCACTAGAGCTGGAATACAAGAGGTAGAGGCGGAAAAGATAAGTGAAGTTCTAAAAGCAGCTGGCTATAGGTTTTGGAGACAGACTGGAAATTATATTAAAGAATTTGGAGATAATGAAATAAATCTCCGAACAGCAGACCGTCCTGCGATAAAAGAATCCATTAAAGGAATCGGGATGAAACTATCTTCTATGTTCTTAGTGAAATCACGCGGCGAAGAGTATGCTATTCTGGATGTGCATATTAAGCGATGGTTGGAGGACAGAGATTTGTTAGCTTCAACTTATGAGAAGTCTGAGGAGAACTTTATCAGAGAAGCTAAGAGAGTCGGAATGACGGTAGAAGAGTTTGATATCATGCTGTGGGAACAAATGAGAAAGAAATAAATAGAGCACAGCCGATCTTTACTCAGAGGTAATAACATGCCGAATAGAGACGGAACAGGATATGATGGTTCCCTAAGAAATTGTGTACCCACAAATGAATATAGAACCGCAAGCTTATCCAGACCAAGATGGGGTAGAAGAAATAGACCCCGTCGTGAATTAGGATATGGCTACGGTAGAGGTCGAGGTCGTGGAAGGGGTAGATATTAATGGTTAAAGCAAAGCCCAAACGTGATGGTTCAGGAAAAGGAACTAGAGCAAACAAAGGTCGCGGTGGTTGTGCAAAGCCTAGAGCCAGTCCTCGTAGAGCCAAACCCCGCAGAACTAGTACAAGAAGAAATAGATAGTATTTCTATCTTATTTATTTTTTAACAGATATAATCGAGATGAATTAATTATGAGAGTAAAATATTATTTCCACAATCATAGTGGCTATGGAGAACTTAAAGATAGTGTGGAAGGTATTCGTGGTAACGATATTACGCTTACTGATAAACAAGTAGAGGAGTTATATGATGCCGCCTATGAGGTGGGTTTATATTATAACTTTGATACTAAGAAATGGGAATTAGAATGAGACTATCTTTATATTAACGAGTAACATATACCGTACTATGTCAATTCCTAAAAGCAAAGAACTAGTAATTTGTGATAACTGCGGTATAGGATTTATAGATTATAAGAAGAATAATAGGAAATTCTGTTCTAATAGTTGTAAACTCTTCTATAGAAATAAGTATGATCCAGAACTTAGATATTCTGCGATAACTAAGGATGATTTTATTGCAACACCAAAACTTATAGATTATATTGATGGATTATTATTAGGAGACGGTTGTATTGGTAAAGTTAAAACTGAACGTAGAACTCCTAGATATAAACAATGTTTCTCTCGATTATACCGTGAATGGGCGATTGATGTATCTAAATACTTAATTAAAAATAATATAGATAATACACTAACAGAATATTCTTATTACGATAATAGAACCGATAAAACATACTACGGTGTATCATTACAAAGTAAAGCGTATGATACATTTAAAGAATTTAGAAAAAGATGGTATGATAACGGGACTAAGATAGTTCCAAGTGATATTATATTATCACCGACGGTTTTGAGAAACTGGTACTTGGGAGATGGAAGTTACCATAAACTTCATCATAATATCAAGTTATCAACTGATTCATTTAATAAAGATGATATTCAGATTTTGATAGATAAATTTAACCAAATGGGTATTGAAGCAAAGATGACTAAAAATAATAGATTGTACATATATAAACAAAATAATACTATGAAATTCCTTAATATGATACTACCATTTCCCAAATGTTTCGAATATAAAGGAGGGATAACTCCAACATGAGGATCGGATTTCGACCTCGATGGTGTTTTATCAGATATTGATAGAACTCACTTAAAATGGATACATAGTCTTACTGATACCGGAGAAACTCAATACGTAGAGAATGTTTACTATTCCGACAGAAAGCCACTTATGAATCCAAGGAACTTAATGGCTGATGGAGATATATATTACATCATAACCGCTAGACATGATAATCTTAGAGATGTTACTGAAAGGTATGTTAAGAAATGGTATCCCGATTGTGCAGGTTTATTCTTAGTTGGTGGACCTCCTAAGCTCTATGACCAAGACTTCGATAAATGGAAGGACTTTATCTTAGAAGAGAAGATTAAATTGTTCATGGACCTAGAGTTGGATGTATTCTTTGACGATAATCCAGAACTTGTTAAGAAATATAGGAAACGAGTAGATATACCAATCATACAATATGGTGGTAGATTCTGATTATGGAAATTGAGATGAAATGTCCCGAATGTGATATGCCAAGACTTCACTACATGTTGATGGGCAAGATGTGGTGTAGTTGGTGTAAAGGATGGTTCAGCTATGATGAAGTTGTTAAATATAATAGCCGTTGGAGTCACGTAGAGAATATAGTGGACGGTGAAACTTCTGAATGAAGGATAAGATAGTAATCAAAGAATGTGAGTTCTCACCAGAACCACCAGCTATACACGCATTAGGAATGTGGAACGGTAATCCTAGAATTATACCAGTCTATGTATTGGAATTTTATGAGCACAATGGCAGAACCGTAGTACGTAAATGGTACATTAAAGAAATATCAAAAGTTAGAACAGATTATTTTACTAAGAGTAATGTGGTATTAGCTGATAACTATTACAATATCAGTATGACTGCTTTCTCTGAGACTATACATGAGACAATGGAATCAGCACATCTCTCGTTTTATTTATTCGAGAACACTATGGACAGAGGAGAAATCATCTCAGTAACCGGACCACTTATACCTTGGTTTAATACACCATTCTTAATGGATGATGATATACACAATGAAATATAATATAATACACGGTGATTGCCTAGAGGAGATGCCCAAGCTTGAACCTAAAAGTATAGATTTGATATTTACATCTCCACCTTATAACGTAGGTAAATCTTATGAAGTAAAGAGAACCGAGGAAGAATATATTGTATGGATGAAAGAATGGTTAAATTTGGTGCCTCCGTTATTGAAAGACGATGGTGTCTTTGTTCTCAATATCGGGGATAAAGTTACTAAGATTGAACGATCCACACGTATCCCTGAATTATGGCTTTATTGCGTCAAAGATCTAGGTCTGCATTATATTGAGAATTACATATGGAACAAGATGAAAGGATTAGCCAATAAGAGTAAATATAGAGCGTCTAACATATTCGAATATTGTTTGTATTTCTCTAAGTCCTTAGACTTTAACTTTAATTACGAAGAAGTCCGCCGACCGTATAAGGCTAATTCTATTAAACGAATGACAAACTATCCTATACAGAAACGGTGGGCTAGAACAGAAGGTGACCAAGAGAACAAGGAGTATAAGAAATGGGCTCCTAATCCAAATGGTGCCCTTCCTAAGAATATTCTTGATATCAGTTCTGAGTTTAATAATAAAGTACATACTGCCGTGTTTCCAGAGAAGTTAGCTGAGTTCTTCATTAAGAGTTCAACTAAACCAGGGGATACTGTACTGGATCCATTCTTGGGTTCGGGAACAACTATGAAAGTAGCAAAGGACTTAGGCAGAGCCTGTATAGGAATTGAGATGATAGAGGAATATATCCCAGTTATCAAGAAGAGATGCGGAATATGAAAACAGTAATCATTACTGGGGCAACATCTGGTATAGGGAAAGCTACCGCTGAATTACTAAACGGTAAATATAATGTGGTTAACATATCATTATCTAATGGCTATGATTTAACTAAAGAAGATGCACTAGATAGTTTTCATGCAGATAATGTATGTGCTATAGTAAATAATGCGGCAATGTGTCCTAAGAAGTTCTTCTACCAATATACCGATAAAGAGTGGACTGAAATAGTAAATATTAATCTTAGAGCACCATGGAAACTAGTTACTAAGTTTGTACCTGCTTTAAAACACAATAAGGGTTCTGTAGTTAATGTATCATCAGTTCATGCCGTAGCGACTATACCAAATAACTCGATATATGCCATGACTAAAGGTGGGCTAGAATCATTAACTAGAGGAATGGCTATGGAACTAGCACCTATGGGAATTAGAGTAAACTGTGTAAGACCGGGCTCTACTATGACTCCTATGTTGCGATATAAAGAGGGAATGGAAAGCACAATACCATTGAATAAAGTGGCTAAGCCAGTAGAGATAGCTAATGTTATTGCGTTTTTAATCAGTGATAAAGCATCATTCATTACTGGTGAATGTATATCAGTTGATGGTGGGGCTTTAGCTAAATTGTCGGTGTCTAAGTAATGTTTGTAAGATTGTCTAAAACTGTTAATTCCAATATGGAAGTGTATCCTAATAATAATAAAGTGAATATTCATACTAAGAGTATTGGTAATGTTAAATCTACTGACTTTTCTATGTGTGTTCATAATGGAACTCATATAGATTTCCCATCTCATTATATTCCTAACGGAAAGACATCTAGTGATTATAATATCAATGAATTGATCTTTACAAAAATAGATATACCATTCATAGAAGAAGTACAATTTGGAGGTTTGTTGTTATTAAGAAAACAAGAGCATCCGATTAACGTAGAAGATGCAAAATGGATAGTAAAATCAGGATATAGTGCCGTTGGTGTAGATACTATATCTATTGCCGATCCCACTCAACAATTAATGGGAGATAAAGTACATGAAATATTATTAGGAAATAATGTAATAATTATTGAGGACATGGACTTTACACATCTGACTAAAATACCCGATAGGATATTGGTTATTCCAATGTTTATTAATGAGGTTGAAGGTACACCTTGTACAGTATTAGCGGAGTATGTTTAACATTGCCATGGAAAGCAGGACGTAGAGGTATATTATATTATTATGAGAAATGTCCATATTGCGAAGATGGAGAAGCATTCGAGGACGAACACGGTGGGTGGAAATGCCCAGAGTGTGACCACGTATTCACGGAAGAAGAACTTAGGAATGTTACTCCTAAATGGTTGAGAGATAAATGAATTACGATATTATAGATGACTATATCGTATCACCAGTAGAAGATACTGGATGGTGCGGTGTCTTATTCATGGCAGACAATTGGGCTGTATGGGTATTTAAAGGAAGACCACATGGTTATGATATAGCTTTTGGACTCAAAGGCGGAACCGAAGGAAGGAATTGGAATTAAAAATGAACTTACTGAAAAGACTATTTGGTAGCCCAACAGAAGATTATTCTATAAATGATAGAGTAATCATCAAACAGGATCTACGATTAAGGAGTGTTAAACATCCACATCCAACTATATGGAGAATAGATGACATTATTTATGGTTCGGGATATAAACTAGTACATGGTAATCCCGGTAGAACTATTATGGTTCGAGGTACAATAACCGATTCTGATATTGTGTCAGAAGAAGATTATATGAGAAATTTAAAAGTAAAGGAATTAGAATCAATATGAAGATATTTGTAAATAAGAATGGTTCACAGTCTGTTGGAGAGAAGCCAGTAGAAATAGTGGAACGTAAAGGATTAGGACATCCAGATACTATCTGTGATTCAGTGATGAACAGAGTATCAGTAGAGTTGTCCAAGAATTATATTAAGGAATTTGGAAGTGTATTACATCATAACGTAGACAAATGTTTGTTAGCGGCTGGTAAAACTATTCCAGCATTTGAAGGTGGTAAAGTTATAGAGCCCATGTCGTTAATAATGGGTGATAGAGCCACTGCCATAGTAGAGGGTAAGACTGTAGATGTTTCGGGCATAGCTAACATGGCTGTGGATTCTTGGATCCAAGAAAACCTTAGATTCGTAGAACCCAAACATTTAGTTAAAAGCTCTAAGATTCAACCTGGGTCTATCGCTTTACAAGATATATTCCATAGAGGGGATAGCATTCTCGGAGCCAATGACACATCAGCAGTATTCGGTTACTCACCCCTTACTGATACTGAACAATTGGTTCTTGAAACAGAAGGATGGTTAAACTCTAAGGACTTTAAGAAATCTTCTCCAGAGATAGGGGAGGATATTAAGCTCATGGCAGTTAGACAAAATAACCATGTAGACCTAACGGTTGCAACAGCATTCGTAGATAGATACATCAAAAGTGAGAATGATTACTTTACCAAGAAAGAAGAGTTAACTAATCAAATATATGAATTCATAGGCTCCCACTTTACATATGATTCTGCTACTGTAAAATGTAATACATTAGACGTTGCAGGAAGAGGTATAGATGGTATCTATTTGACTGTGTTAGGAACTAGTGCAGATTCCGCTGACTCCGGGCAAGTTGGAAGAGGTAACAATATAGCAGGAGTTATTCCTCTCAACAGACCATCTTCGGCAGAAGCAGCAGCTGGAAAGAACCCAAATAGCCATGTAGGTAAGATATACAACGCTCTATCATTTGATATTGCGAGAAGTATTACTAGCGATCTAAGTTACGTGACAGAAGCTAATGTGTGGATGACTAGTCGCATAGGAACATACATAAATAATCCCCACATGGTATCGGTGGAAATCGCGACTAAGTCAGGGATACCTACACACGAAATTACACCAGAAGTCAATGAGATAATCTACAAGAAACTAGATAATATCAATGAATTCTGCGACGGTCTAGCTAAAGGTACGATAAGTACCTACTAGCCGTAACCTTTAGATACGATCAGTATCAAATTTAATAGTAGAGAGGAATCAATAATGGCAGAATCATTTAGTCAACCATCAGTGACTTATTTCCCTAACCCAGTTGTAGGTGCGTACACACTCACTTATCTCAGGGATAGCGATTGGTTAGTATTGAATTACTTATATGCCCCTACGGCACTGAGTACATTCACTGCAATTAAGGATGCATTAGATTTGTTCCCCGCTCCAACAGCAAAGGCTCTTAAGAAAATGGTAAAGCTAGGATGGGCTGAGAGAAGTTCAGTCACCAAAGCGTACACCGTTACAGCAGAGGGCAATCTTGCGTGGGGTTATATAACAAACCTACATACAGTTCTAAATAACTAATCTTTTATACTCTACTATCTTTTTTTATTATAACGACAACAGGATGACACTTAATGGACATTATAGATTATTTCCCGTTTAAAACATTTAGAACAAAGCAGAAAGAGATCCTAACCGAATTTCAAGACAATTGGGATTCATACGACTTCTTTATGCTAGAAGCACCTACTGGTTTCGGTAAGTCAGCAGTTGCATACACTATAGCGAAATGGATCCAAGGAGAAAGAGGTGGGTATTCCCATATTCTCGCTTCCAACAAGTTCCTACAAGAACAATATCTTAGGGACTTTGATGATATAGCACTAGTAAAGGGCAGGAGTAACTTCAGTTGTCCAAGATTTGTGGATAGAGATTGTGGTAATGCACCATGTACTTACATCAAGAACTTTAGATGTTCACAGAAACCATATCATAAGATGGCTAATAACGCTCAGGTGAGAGATCATCATGGGCAGGTATATGACTGGTCTAAGGCTACAGAACCACTGTGTCCTTATTGGATTCAGAAAGATGATGCAGTAAGGTCTGACTTGACTATACACAATTATCATTACTATCTATACGAACAGAACTTAACAGCTGGAGCATTCAATAAAAGATACTTAGGTGTATTTGACGAAGCTCATATGATAGAAAAGATACTGATGGACTTTACTAAAACAAGACTATCACGTAGGTCATTAAATACAATCTATAAGGTGATTTATCCTAATGACAGTCTTAACTTCCCAAGACATGATACGGCTCAGGAATGGGTAGTATGGCTTAGGAAGCTTGCTAACTCTCTAATAAACTTAGGAAGTCAGATTGAGTTTAAACTGAGAATGGAGAAGACAGATAGATTCAGTATGATATATCTGAACACTATAGAAAAGGTAACTAACTTAGCGGATAACATGGATGCTAATCCAGACCAATGGGTTTGGGATATTGATATCGATACTATAGACTTTAAGCCTATTTCTATCGGTGATTACTCTGGGTATCTATTCGACCATGTGGAGAAGAAATTACTTATGTCTGCTACTATTCTTAATGATACTACATTGAAGAGATTCTTGGGTATCAAGGAAGATGTATACTTCTGTGAAGTACCTGAATCTACGTTCCCTGTTAATAATAGACCACTATATCAGAAGTTCATAGGCAAAGCAGTGAAGTATAGACTTCAAGACTACTTGAGAGATTTAGTAGATACATTAGACAATGATATAATACCAACCAGATTGATGGATAAAGGAGTAATACACACTCACACCAATGATATAGCCAAGTATATAATGGAACGCAGTAAATACTCCGTAAACATGACTACAACAGTTGGTAGAGATAGAGAAACTGCTATACAGAATTTCTTTAAGTCCTCATCCCCTCGGATAATGGTATCTCCTTCTATGACAGAAGGTGTAGACTTGATGGACGATATCTGTAGATGGCAGGTAATAACCAAGATTCCGTATCCGTATATGGGAGATAAACAAGTAAGAGCTAGAATGGCACAGGATAGAGATTGGTATAATTGGCAGACTATCATGACTGTAATCCAGACATACGGAAGAGGTTGTAGGTCGGCAACGGACTGGTGTGATACAATTGTCACAGATAGTAAGTTCGAGGATGTTATACAAGCTAACTGGAAGTCATTACCGAAATGGTTCAAGGAGGCAATAAGAGTATGAAAGAACTAATAACTATAACAACAAAGAAATTCCATGATAATCGCAATATCCCAACACAGAAGACAGTAATTTGCGGTGATGATATGGTAATTAAATTAATTGAGAAATTAGCAATAATACTGGACACAGTGGTGAAAATATGAAATTAATAGTATCAATGAAAGGAACAAATGAAGATATAGATATTTACGCAGATGAATCTATAGTTAAGCTAATTAAGACATTAACTATATTAACTGAGGCAATGGTAGAAGAGTATGACTAGACTCAAGATACTTAGAAAGAGAGATAAGATTATAGAATTATTAAATGCGTTTATGCAGTCTGCATTAATTGAGGGTAATCTTACTTTACAGAATACAAGTGATGGTGCTATGAATTACATACATTTTGTTAATAATAAAACAGATATGGTAACTGATAGAGAATTAGTTTATGCATTCTTCTTTAGATTAGCCAAGGTGGTAAATGTAACTTGGTGTATCGAAAATAAGGATGAATCTATAAAAGATATTGACGTGGTTAAAGCTGTTAATATATTAGTACAGGATCTAGCAACTAAAGTATTCCAACACAAAGAAGCTATGGTACTATTAAGGAATGATTTCCGTGACTACAAGGCAAAGAATAAAGAAATGGAACAGGAAACAAGTATTGAAGAAGTTCGAACAGATACAGACGGAGCTGAACAGAACACCAATAGCTAAAGAGCTTAAGAAGATAGACAATAAGCTATATCAGTATTAATCCAGAAAGTATTAATACATACCATTAGGTATACCTAGTCAGTCCAACAAAACCCCTTGGTAAATCGAGTGGGTAAGGGCAGGAGCAACACAGGACAGAACTTCGGTTCTGTGGACGAAAGTCCCAACCGCCCTTCTTCTTTTCAAAATAATAGCGGGCACGCCGGGGATCGAACCCGGTTCTGGAGCTCCACAGGCAACCATTCTACCACTACGGTATTCTGCAGAACTATAACAACTACTCTGACTTTTTATTCAGGGAGAAAGTTCCTCTCCCCACTGCACCAGAAGGTGCAACAAGCAAGGAACGTTTTAGGGTAACAGCATCAGCTACGGCTATTAAATATAACCAAGAAGGTGGATGGTCGGCTACTGAGATTGAACTTAGAGATATATTGACAGCACGTGGAATGGTAGAAGGCGAGCACTATTACCATAATTACATGCTACAGAACTCGGCACAAGACGCATTCTATAAGATAGACTTCTTATTCCTAATCACACCACCCTTGGTTATAGAATTAGATTCATGGTGGCATATAATTGGAGATAATGAGCAAAGAGATAGCAGAAAAGATTCATTTATCAAAGAACTTGGATGGAAGATATTCAGATCAGGATCTATTCAGGAAATATCTGAATACATTACCAACAATACGAGTTTCTGATATAGAATTATGTAATATAGATTTAAGGAAACACAATACTCTGTATGAAGCCATAGCAACTAGAATGGCTGTCATGCGAGGACGATTATTGAAACCTGAAACATTATTTGTAACAACCTCAATTTATACCGACTTAAAACATTTAAACATAGATTATAATGCGATTAAAGGTACTCCACCTAATAAATTATGGAGTATGGATATTTGCGTGATATCCCACCCGTCACGAACTCTTTGGGTGAGATAAGGAGACTTTAAAGTGAGACAAACCTATAGTAACATGGAGGATATTCCTTGAAGAAAATAGCAGTGATGGGAGCCCATTCCTCAGCGAAAACCACTAGGATAGAATTTCTAGAACAAGTGTTTGGCGTTGTTAAATATCCATTATACATTGTACCAGAAGCAGCCAGATTATGTCCATATGATATTAATCAGAATGCTGGATTTAAGGCACAGATGTGGATGATAGAAAAGCAATTACGTATGGAACAATTTGCGGAGAAGAAAGCTCTAGAGAAAGCAAATGGTCACGAGCCTATCATACTGTGCGATAGAACACTATACGACATGATAGTCTATAGTGAGTCATTAGTTAAGAAGGATAAGATGACTACTAAGGACCTTGCTTCAATTGAATCACGTGTGAGGGAAATATTCCGTAAAAGGTTAATACGACCCTATGACCAAATATACCTGTGTCAACCAAGACCCATAATAGACGATGGTGTCAGAGATACAGATAGAGGATGGCAGCTAGAACTCTACAACAGATTCAAGAATGTCGTACAAAGATATGACCTGCCTGTAGTAGAACTCAGGTGACCATCCTAAATTCAATTAGGAGAAATAGATATGAAAATATGGGAAATAGAATACAAATCAAGAGATAAAATTTTACAAGTAAGATGGCTTATGGATTATAATTACATGGATAGAAATGGCAAAATGCCAAGATACATTTTATGTTCGATAGCATTTGCATTTGAACATGATTTAACGGAAGGTGAACAGATGCCAATGGGCGGGGACGGATGGCAGTACTTTACTTCCAGTAGTGGTACCGGAACGATGAGTGGGTATTACAATACAACGGGTACAAGTAATACAACCGCAAATGGGACAGTTATTACCAACCCCACTACTAGCCATTCATACACAATGGGCACAAGCCCAAGCACAAGTAGCTCTAATAGTTTCACTATAACCTTTCCTTCTGTAGAAGTAATAATAGTTAAAACATTAGAACGACTAGAGTATGTACTGAGATAATTATTATGAAGAATGTTACAATAGAAGGAATTGAATATACTGTTCGTCCTCTTACTTTAGAAGACGTTACAGTTATGGCTAAAAATATAGACTTAGACGATAAAGAGAATTATAATAGAGAATTAATATTTTACTTAGTATCGTTGGGAGTTAATGACCCAAAGATAAACAGGCAAGAGTTTGATTCAATGTCATTCCCTTCTCTTATCAAATTAGCTATGACTATACACGAATACACAATGGAAGAGAACGGTGAGGTAATAACTAAGTTAGCTCGTAAGGGACTTGATTCCGGACCACCTGCTGGGTGGATAGTTTAAACATAGGTGATAGAAAATGAAATTAGAAGAAGCAAAGAAAATACAGAAAGAATCATTCGATAGAAGAATGAAGATTAGGGGATTAAAGGCGCACGATTATGCAACTGAAGACATCCTCTCTAACTTTAAGAGAATGTCTCGTCATATGAAGAACTTCGAGATAGATGTTTCAACTCCACATGGTACTGCTCTATACATGGTCGTACACAAACTAGACAGACTTTGTAATTTGGCGTATAGACAGAAAGTTGCACCAAAGAACGAGTCTATTCTAGACAACATGGATGATATTAAAAACTACATAGACTTAACAGAGGAGCTCTTCATTGAGAGTGGAATCCTCAAGCCTGAGTAAATATCTCTTCCAGTTGAATAGCGGTAATGGTTTTAACTTTTATAGACCAACAATACAACTAACCGTTTTGAATATTACACAACTTAAAGATATATTTGAGTATAATATTGAACAGGATAAATACCTGCGAACTAGTAAAACTCTTATATCAATAGTGAGAGAGATTCTTGGAAATGATACGCAATAACGGGAAATTCAAAGTTGGGAATCCCGGTATAATAACAACTGGAAATTCCGCATATAGGTATAGACGGAAAAGTAAACGTAAAAGGAAAAAGGGTGATATCTATCTATTTAAAGTTACTAAACATAGAGCTAATGCCGATTATGATTGTTGTATGTGTAATAGAAAGATAAGTAAAGGAGATCAATATTTAAGATCCAAATTAAACTCTTATATCTATAGATGGAAATTATACGACAAAATGAAATGGTGGCATGGTAGGGTATCTCTTAAGGATGTTCTCAATAAGCAAAATAATCATAAATTAATTAGTCATACTACGGAATTTTATTATCACTTACAGAAGATAGAAGGAATGACACAAACAGAGATTAATGCAATTTATTACAATGGACAACTTAAATTAAAATTCTGTGATCATAATTGCTATAACAATGCTAGGAAAACGAAACGAATACCTTTCGAACTTAAGTTCATTAATGAAATAAATAGACTAGTTAAAACAGGCGTATCTGACGTAAAGGAGTGTATGAAAAGAATTGAAACTAATACTTAGAGAACATGTACAGTTCCCATCTTCATTTGGGATACTTGGACATTTTATAACTAAAGAAATAATGAAGAGGAATTGGGAATATTATGTTAATCTAATATCCCAGGACCCAGGACCATTCGATCCATCTGAGTATAATTTCCTTCTAGAGAATGCGATATCTAATGAACGATTCGATGAGGCTGCACTAAAGTCAGCAGTATTATCAATTACTACAACTCCTATAGCAAGACCAAGACCAGCGATGCAATTCCTATACACAGCCTGGGAAGGTACTGTTATGCCGGAGTTCTATAAGAAGACTCTAGAGCCAGTAGACGTTGTATTCGTTCCAAGTGACTTTGCACGTGACGCATTCCTCCGTGGCGGTTTCACCGAAAAGGTATATACAATACCACACGGAGTTGACCCTAATCTATTCCCTATACAACCTGTATCAGAAGAGAAGTTTACTTTCCTTTCAATCGGGATAGATGACTGGCGTAAGGGACATGATGTATTGATAGAAGCGTATCGTAGGGAGTTTGATCCCAGTGAAGCTCTTTTGAAGATTAAGACATCAGCAGTAATGCCAGTCCCAAGAGGTGTTACCTTAGATAGTTCCAAAGTCCCGTTCTCCAGGATGGGTGAGATGTACAAAGGTGTCCATGCGTTCATATTAGCAACTAACGGCGAGGGGTTTTGCCTTCCAGCTCTCGAAGCATTAGCTTCTGGATTACCCGTAGGCATAACCAAAGCAACTGGACATACTGAATTCCTTGGTAGTGATTATTATCCTATCAAAGTGGGAAAGAAAATCAATCGTCCAGGTATGGATAAGAATGTGTTCTATCACCAACCAGACATTAAATCTGTTAGGGAACAAATGAGAAACATATATGAAAATTATGATAAAGCACGGGCTAAGGCACTGAAAGGAGCGGCACGTGTACGTACATCTTGGACTTGGGCAAATACAGTAGATGCTATCCAAGTTGTACTAGACGAATATGGAGTAGAACTTTAATGCAGAAGATTGTTAGAGTAATGATATTAGACGATTTAAGAAGGAAGCTAATGAGAATGGACTATGAGAAATTAAATCTAAAGTATCTCAATGTTCTCAAAACGGAAGTAGATATAGAACTGAATGAGTTGATGAATAATGAGTAAAAGTAAACAGAATATTTGCGGTATGTGTGGGACTGCCCATAATGGCAACGATACGCTTTGTAGGATATGTAGAAAGGCTAATCCCTCTTTGGGATTCTTGGATCCAAGAAAGCAGAAGAATGTAGTAGTAGCACCAACCGTGCTTAAAGCTAAAACAATAGATAATAGTATACCATATCCAAAGGGTGGAGTAGTTATTCCACATAAAGAACACAGAGACTATTCAGCCACTATCGTAATTACAACACCAGACACTCTGGGTGAAAACTACAGATATTGCAAACATATGATAGATGAGCATACGCCAGGCGAACACCGTATCATAATAGTAGAATCTCACTTTAACGAGAAGCCATACAACTGGGCAAGAGATATCAATATAGGATTACGTGGTGCTCAGAATTCGGATTATTATGTTATATTAAATGATGATGTGTTCGTTGAAGAAGGATGGTTAGATAAGCTAGTAGAATGTATGAAGCAAGATTCTAAGATAGGAATAGTAGGTGTCCTTCTGTTCTATCCAGGTAAGAAGATGATTCAACATGCAGGTGGAGCTTACAACTCTAACCACGATAAGTCATGGGAGGAAATAGGTATGATGCCTGTCAAACACGATTACCAGGGAGCAATGGCTACTATGGCTCCAGGCTCTCTTAAACAGAGGGATGTTCCTTGGTGCACAGGTGCTCTTTTGATGGTGAGAGGTTCATGCTTAAAAGACATAGGTTTGTTAGATGAGAAGTTAGTAGGTCATTGTGACGATGTTGAATTATGCTATAGAGCATGGTTAAAGCATTGGAGAGTAGTTTACTATCCTGATGTTCAAGCCGTACATAGAGAAGCAATTACTAGGAGACAAACTCTCAGAGATGTTCCAGACTTCATGAAGAATGCAACGGAATATCTATGCACAATATTAACTGAGGAAGATGCCAAGTTGGTAGATGTCTTAGTGGAGAAATCAAATAAGAGAAATTATATTAAATTAAAGAAGTTGTTACATCTATGAGAGTAAAATTAATAGCACATCTAAGATTAGTAAATGATATAGAATTAGGTCACAATGCGTATTACGAGTCAGAATCAGAGTTTATAGCTACCACGGCGATGACAACATGTCAGAGTAGTAAGGACTTCATTGAAGTAGCTAAAGAAACTGAAACACAAAAGATACGAGATAGAGCTAATGGAGTAATGAAAGTTAAACCATATCCACACTTTACCGTACCGGGGTTTACTGAATTCGTATTTGAGATACGAGGAGTATCAAGAGCACTAACTCACCAATTAGTACGTACTAGAACTGGTTGGTATTTGCAACAGAGTCAACGTAGTGTTGACCCGACTAAAGAAGACATATGGTATATTGTTCCTCCTATGATTGATGAAGATACTACTGCTAGTTTGCATTTCCATAATGATATGGCTTTGCTTAAGGAGAAATATTTACAGATGATAAAGAAGGGTATTCCCAAAGAAGATGCAAGATACATACTTCCGAATGCGACAAAAAGTAATGTCATAATGAAGATAGATGGTAGTAATCTTATGCACTTCTTGAAGTTACGTAAAGATTCTCACGCACAGTGGGAGATCCGTGAATTAGCCCATTTAATACATGAAGAAGTTAAGCATGCGGCTCCTAATCTTTTCAGTGACGAACACGAGGACAGATGGTGGTAGTATGTGTTTATGGTGCATGGTAGGTAAAGTAGTGTGGATAGAAATATCGAAAGACTCCAGAGTGTGCCCGATATGTGGAAAATGTTATGTTAAGACAAAATGGACTCCATTATATGGGGCAGATGGTACCCACATTAAATATGATCAGTCAGCATTAAAGAAATTGAGAGAAGAACATTGTTAACAGTAAAATATCGACCACAGTCAATGGCTGACGTAGTAGGTCATAAGAAGATAGTAGAAAGCCTAAACAGGATGATAGCGACTGGAGATATTCCACACTTATTATTTGTAGGAAAACCAGGAACAGGGAAGACAGCGATAGCATACGCAATTGCTAGAGAACTTGGTATCGTTCATCCTGACTTTAAAGAGATAAATAGCAGTGATCATAGAGGTATAGATACTATACGAAATGAGGTTATTCAATTTGCTAAAACTATGTCCTTCAAGGGACGTGGTGCTCTTAAGATAATATTGTTAGACGAAGCCGATGCATTAACGAAGCCTGCTCAGCAATCTCTTAGACGGACTATGGAAAAGTATCCACATGTTAGATTCATTCTAACAGGTAATGACACTAGTAAGATACATGCCGCTGTACAAAGTAGATGTACTACTTTCTTCTTCAAGGGACTTCACTATAGAAATATGGATAAGTTGATTGGAGCAGTAGCAAAGGCTGAGGGAATGGCACTTGATAAAGATCTAATAGCATCTGTCAGAAAGGTCAGTTCAGGAGATGCTAGGAAGGCTTTGAATACTCTGGAAGCCTTAAGGGGTGTTGAGAGCCCTACAGTTGCGGATGTTTATGATATTGTTGGTAGTGTTGATGATGCTAACCTATTCGGTATGCTACGTCAAGCACTTGCAGGTGATATTAAAGCAATCGACACAATGAATGGACTACTTAACGGTGGAGCTAATTCTACAGCCATTATACGAACTATGTATCATGGAGCAATGAAGGGGTCTCTAAAGCTTAAACCAACACAAAGATTGTTAGTTCTAAGATCGATAGGTTCCGTTCCTGGTTCCAGTGATGATATGAAACTTGGATCCATAATGGCTCGAATGATAATGTCACACAAGATGGGAAAGTAAATATGTTATTATTAGGATGTATAAATAATGATGAATAAGAAGATAGGATTGTATAGTATATTACGAGACTATAAAGACATTCATAAAGGTAAACGTGCCTTTGTGGTGGGTAACGGACCATCTCTTAATTTAATCGATATGTCAAAGCTCAAAAACGAGATAACTATCGGAAGCAATAGAGTATATCTAGGTTATGATAAATGGGGAATCAAGTGTAAATACTGGGCTATTGAAGATAGTAGAGTAAGTGCAGATACAGCGGAAGAGTGGAATAGTATTCCCCATGAAACTAAGTTTATTCCATACGATTTAGAACACTTAGTAACGAACTGGGATAATGTTTGTTTAGTGAACTTTGAGAGATCAGGTGGTTGGAAAAAGGTGAATAAGAAGAAAGTATTCTATCCAGCGTATTCAACTGAGCCTAGAATAGTCCACTTTGGGTTTACTGTGACATACATGATGTTACAGATAGCAAGTATAATGGGATGTGATCCTATCTATTTGATAGGGTGCGACCATTATTATAAGAGAACCACAGACGTGGAGGACGGACAATCAACCAAATTGATTTCTTCTGGTGAAGATCCTGATCACTTCGATCCCACATACTTTGGAGAGGGTAAGAAATACCATAAGCCACGAACTGACTTATCGGAACACGCATATCATTCTGCCAATATTACGACACAGAAGCGGGGTCTCAATATATATAATGCGACACCAACTACTAAATTAGAAGTATTCAAGAGGGTAAAATATGAAGAACTCTTTAAAGAAGATTAGATTAAACAAGATATGTGGCGATTGTGGTGCTATGTATGCAACTTATGATTTACATAGTAAATATTGTAGAGTGTGCGTAGCTAAGAATCCATCATTATGGGTTCCTCCATTACCATCCTCACTTGACGAGAAGATCAAAGTTACATTCCATGAAGGTGTTTTTATGGGTGAGAATTCTATAGTGAGAGGAGAAATAGTACCGAACAGTGGATTAGGATTTATTACAGAAGCTGAAGTTGAAGAACGTAAAGTATCTTTAATTATAACTACCATGAACGAGTGGTATTGGACTCAACAAACTATAGACACATTGAAGGCTAACACCGTATATCCGTATACATTGACAGTACTAGATGCCTGCTCTACAGATGGAACTCCAGATAATATAAGAGAACAATATCCTGAAGTAAACTTGGTAGAGTTAGACAATAAATATTGGGTATCTTATGCATGGAATATTGCTCTAGAGATAGGGAAAGAACAAGGAGCTGATTTCATTGGAATATTGAATAATGATCTTACTTTATACAAATATTGGTTAAAGGGGCTCATACATGCATTCAATGATCCTCATGTAGGATTAGTTTCTCCAATACAGAATAACCCCAATGGACGAGTTAGAGACATAGGAAAAATGACTGTAGGTAGTGTGGATTGCACTGTACATCATTCGGAGAACATTATAGTCCCATTCATGTGGACAACGGGTGCTTGTTTTATTTTAAGAAAAGAAGCAATAGAAGATGTTGGTAAATTTGATGAGAACTTCATCTTTGGTTGTGATGAACTAGATTATTGTCTTAGATTATGGACTCACGGATGGAAGGTAGTTGCCACACCGTTCTCACAGATAATACATCATGTATCTAAAACCATTGGTAAACACAAAGGTCAGAAAGGCAATAGGTCTAAAGAACTACTTGATAATTATGGAGTAGTATGGAGACTGCCCAGGCATGTTCTACATGAGAAGTGGAGCCAGCAATCACTAACATCTATCTATAGAACAGTGTACCCAGAACATCGTAATATAAAATCTATTTCACAATGGAATGTTGGGAATGGTAAAGTTAGTAAAGCGGATTTCTTATGGGGACAAAAAGATTTACTACGGAGGAAACCTCAACAATGAAAACATGTTCAGTTATAGTTACATCATATAATGGATTGGAATATAGCAAACTATGTTATAAACATTATAAGTTCAATACATTTACGGATAATATAAAACTAATATGGGTAGATAATGCGTCTACTGACGGTACCCGAGATTGGTTAGATACTATAGATGTAGATAATGTTATCAAATTAGATAAGAACTATGGAGCAAGCTACGCACGTAACACGGCAGTAAAAGAAGCGGAGACTGATGCATTGTGCTTTATTGATAATGACATACGGGTGACACAAGTAGGGTGGATTAATAGATTACTAAGAACTTTATACAATACAGATAATTGTGGTTCAATTACACCTTCATGTAATTTAACTCTAAGTCCAGCGTCTATATATTCATTTACGGAAACGGTTGATCCAGTTTGGTCTAGAGAGATAGAATATACCAATATGGATAATGGTACGTTTGGTGCTCACGAAAATGTATATCCATATATTAACTATTATTTATCTAAAGTTAAATGGATACCATTCGAGGCTAATACCTTACTAGAAGGTGGAGGGACTACAATGGATAGAGAAACCTTCTTAGAAACAGATGGATTCTCTGACTTCATGTTAACACATGATGGTGTAGGATTAAGAATAGGACTTAACAAGTTAGCATTAGATAGTTGGATAGACCCTAGTGTGTTTGTGTTCCATTATGGACATGCTACTCGTAATGCTTCGAATATAGAAAACTTCTATGCTAAGTTGAAAGAAGATCAAGAAAGAGCGGAAGTGTGGAAGAAGGCGGCTATTAAATGAGACCAGAAAAAGAAGAATACTATTTAGGAATTGCTTTGTCAGTTGCAAGGCGATCTCCATGTTTAAGAAAACTATACGGTGCAGTCTTAGTTAAAGACGACCAGATGATAGGAACAGGATATAATGGACCAGCGCGCGGAGTAATCAATTGCTTTGAAGTAGGTTGTACCAAGAATGTTCTAGAACAACCATCATATTCTAACTATGAATATTGCCCAGCGGTACACGCAGAAGAGAATGCCATAATTAACTCGAACAGAGATGAGAGGATTGATTCAACATTGTTTCTTGCTGGGTATAATCCAGATGGTAGTTTTGCACACGCAATGCCATGTATGCATTGTAAGAGAAGGATTATAAATGCAGGAATAACTCAGGTTGTAATCAAAACAAGTGATGGTAAGAGACAAAGGTTTAACCCAAAGGATTGGATACAAGAGGATTCTGATTGGTACGTAAAGACATATCACGATGCCAAGAGAGGAAACTTATAAACAAGTGTGGTAGGTATAAACATAACAGAGGAGAACGACTTGAGTTTAGAAACGATCAGCAAAGTATGGAAGTCATATAACAGAACCAATAGAAGAACTATGATCGATTCTTATAATCTAGCAAACGCCAGGGTATCAGGTGGTATGGGTGGGATGTCCGCCAAGGAAGCTGTATGTTTAGGCTGTGCAACATTAGATGCAGCTAAAAGCAGTAGAGATTCCCTTAATACAATTCACTTGATAATCGGTAGTTATTCCCTAGGTTCTGCATTCTACTTATACAATGTTTTGAGGGATACGAATATAAATAATCAAAGAATCATAGTTCGTGCACCGAAGGATATCAGCTCGTATATCGCTGGTGAGAAAAGTGCACTAGGTATAACTAATGATGATATGATTATAATATCCGATGATAGTAATAGTAGACTTACACAATACCTCGATAGAATGAAGATTGCTTCAGTATATGTTTATGATTACAATCTGATATTTAATTGGGAAGAATATAATGCTTACATTAATAGAGGTGGTCATATCACATTCAGTGATACTGATAGTATTCACACTGACCCCTTTGAGCAGATACCAGATTGGGAAGTGCTAGGTTCATATTCAAGATTTCTCTTCTTGAGAAGGAAGAAAGAAAATGAAAATAGGATGCATGATACCAATCAAAGCACATAGCGAAAGAGTAACTGGTAAAAGCTTTAGAGACTTAGGCGGGAAGAAATTAGCCCAGTGGATAGTCGACGCACTAGATAAGTGTCCATATGATATTGATATATGGATCAACACTGATTCCCAAGAAGTAGCAGATATGTTTACTGAATATAGGAACGTTGCCATATATCACAGACCAGATTACCTCCACGGCGATGGGGTATCAATGAATATTATTCTACAAGACTGGATGGAAAGTGTAAGGAAACATAAGAACTATGCTTGTTTCCTACAGACTCATATTACTAATCCATTCTTAACTGCTGATTCTATAGAAGCCGCACTGGATGCATACTTTACAACAGTACGGGAAGACAGTAATGATTCAGTGATGGGTGTTACGGGACACCAATGTAGAATGTGGTACATGGGAGAACCTGTAAACTTTATCGATAATAGTTTAATTAAAACACAAGACTTAGTTCCCGTTTATGAGGACAATTCTTGTATCTATGTATTCTCAAGGGAGTCATTCTATAATAATAGCAGAAATAGAGTGGGACTTAAACCATTCCTTTTTGAAGTAGAGTTCCCAGAGAATATAGATATAGATACAGAAGATGACTTTAAGATAGCACAGTTAGTTGTTGACTTACTTGAGTAATTATTGTATGATAGACATAGACGGGGTATTGAACTATTACCCTGAACCATGGCTATCTTTCCTTAATAATAAATTAAATACAAAGCACACATCGGTATATAATGCAAAGTCTAATGTCTCATATTTACAATACACAACTATTCGTGATACGTATAGAATTAGCAGTGAGAAAGCCACTATGAAAGTGAGAGATGGTGCTAGGGAGTTTCTTGATACACTTAAAGAACGTGGATATCGTATTACAATTACAACTACAAGACCATACTTCGAATACCCGTTTATGGAAAAGATGACTAAGAATTGGTTGGATAGTAACAAACTACCTTATCATGATCTTAAATTCGTTAGACATGAAACAATATACTGCGGAGGGTTTATTGTAGAAGATGAACTTGAAACAGCTAATACAGTACCGTGTAAAACAGTATTCCTATTAGATAAACCGTATAACCAAGGCGAAACAAGTAACTCAGTAATAAGAGTTGAATCGTTAGAAGAAATACTAAAGTTGATTAAATGAATATAGCCACAATCATAAGTTATAGAGACACACCAACTCTGGTTAATAATCAGGTGGAACAAATACGAAGAATGTCTAAGGATATTCACAACCATATTGTGGTAGTGGATTGCGGTTCCAATCCAGTAAACAAATCAATATACTCAAGTTATAGATATGATGACCCAGACTTTAGAGGAAAGTGTTATGGTCATAATATTGGACTTTCTCTAATAAATCCAAGTAACTATGATTACATATGGTTTAATCAACCAGACATAGATTTCACAGCGGATATGGAATGTTTACAAAAGTTAATAGATGTAATGGAGAATAATCCACAGATAGCATTGTTATCTCCTAAGACGACTGGGACTAACTACCCTGGTAAAGATATAGTTGGGGACAATCCTAATTGGCATACTGTATCCACCACGGATTATCTTAGCTTGTTAATTAGAGGTAAAGTAGTTAAAGATTATAAGTTCCTTAATCCTGAGTTCTTATACTCATGGGGAGCTATACACGAATATTGTTATCATCTTTACAGAACTGGATGGATTGTAGCATATGCTGATAAAGCTGAAGCACATCATTTGGGCAGTACAACTTATGGTAAATCATCCACGACTGTAAGTAAAGATGTTTATAGAAAGGAAGCAAAGAAATTCGCAAGGGAATACTTTGTTAATAAATATGGTAAGAATTGGGATACGGACTTTAGTAAAGTTCTACCCCATGAAGTCAAGATTAATACGTTTACCCACCATCGCGAGAGGTGGGAACAGTAGAGAAAGATTATGTAATGATATGTTTAGACTCATGCAAATATGATTCATTTGTGCAAGCTGAAACACCTAACTTTGATAAGATAGGTGAAGCTAAACCAGCATACTCGCCTGCGGGATTCACAATACCATCGCTCACAGCGTATTTCCTAAATATGCCACCATATAATATCAATAAGAGCAATATGATAGATGGTATAACAGTAGACGGGTGGATATTTAAAGATCTTAAAATAGCTGGATACAGGACGGCTATAGTAACTGCAAATCCATGGGTCCATAGACATAGGTCGTTCTTAGGCAGATATGTAGATCATTTTGAGAATGTTAGATGGGATCATGAATGGGCAGCCGAAGAAATAACCGATGAATGTATAAAACTATTACAGATGAATGATAAACCGTTAATGCTATTTGTATTATATATGGCTACACACTTACCATATAGAGCTGGTCCTGATCACTTTTCTCATAAAGGTCAAGTAGGAGCTACAGCCAGTGTGGATAAGGAATTCGGGAGAATGTTACCACATATACACAATACTGAACTTACTATATTTGCAGACCATGGTGATTTAGTTCATGCAGATGGTGCGGAATTAGGTGTTCCTAATAGGAAATGTGGGCATCATCCAGGCGTAGTTCCGTGGGATGAAAGATTATACAAGATACCATTCATAAGGAAATACATAAAATGAAATCATGCACAGTATGTGTTCTATCATGGAACGGCTTACCTTACAATAAAATATTATACAATACTTTAGCTAAGTTCACCCCTAAAGATATTAAGATATTATGGGGAGATAATAATTCAACTGATGGGACTTTGGAATATTTACACAGTATTGACGATGATAGATTAACCATATTAGAGTTTGATAAAAACTATGGAGTAGGTGGTGGTAGAAATAGAATCATTGAATACGTAGACACTGATGCATTCTGTATGATAGATAATGATATGCAAATAACCCAATATGGATGGATAAACAAACTAGTAGATGTTCTTTATCATAAGAAGAATATTGGTGCAGTTGCGCCTACAATAAATCTTCTAGCCAATGATGCTACTTCTAAAAGCTTTACAGAAATACCAAATGATAAGTTTACTAGAAATAAAATATACAAAGACAGAAAAGGTAGACACAAAGTATTCACACACGACGAGGATGTTAGTGAGAATATTGCTTATTACTTATCTATATTAAAGAAGACATCATATCAAACTACTATACTAAACTGAGAAGGTGGTGGAACTACTATGAAGAAGGAAGTATGGGATAAGGTAGGTGGATATCCAGATTGGGGATTGGCTTACCATGAGGGTGCTTTCTTGAAAGATAGTATAATGGATTTAGGATTGGAATTCTGGGTAGTTCCTTCAGTTTTTATATGGCATTATGCCCATGCTACATTAAATGCAGAAGACCATCCCAGTGATTTGAATAAGATATTTAGAGCGGCTTCTGATAGGAAACTAGAATGGAGAGCATCGAAGAATATGATCAGTTTGAATATAGCAGTCTGGGACGAATATGGTGTAGCTGAAAGATGTATAGCTAGTGCAAGAAAGTACGTTGATGAGATAGTGATAATGCATCACTCAGCTAATCGTTTACCTAAATATATAGCGGAAAAGGCTGACGTACTGATAGAAAGGAACTTAGAAGGATTTGTAATAGAAAAGTTCAGGAATGAACTTATAGATGCTAGTAAGAATGAATGGATACTAATGATGGATCCAGATGAATTCATAGGACCAGAATTGGGTAAACGTTTACATAATTACTGTGCTATAGGAAACATGACTGGAGTAGATGGTTGGTATCTTAATAGATTTAATATAGTCTATGATAAGGAATATAATTTGACTGCTGGCAATGATTTCCCAGATTACAATTTACGGTTGTTCCGTAGAAAAGCTAGATACAGCGGTACCATATATGAAGATAGTCTCAGGGATAGTACAATTTCACAACCTCTTGGGTTAGACAAAGTCTCTATAGCCAAGAATGGAATACACTACCACGATAAGGCTTACGAGAATAAAGAAGAGGTCGAGAGAACTAATGATTTGTATAAAGTATGGGAAGAAAAAGATAACATACATAAGTGAATGTTGTATACTGATAGGCGAAGAACTATGGTAGAGACTAAAAAGATACTAGTCACCGGTGGTCTAGGATTTATTGGTTCCAATCTATCTCTGGCTTTAGCCAAAGAAGGTCACGAAGTAACAATATTGGACAAGGCTAAGAACTGGAGAAATATAGAAGGACACGAGGATAGCTTTGCTATCATCAATAAAAATATACTAGATAAGGAAGCGGTCGCACTAGCTGTAAACGATAAAGATGCAATTGTGCATTTAGCTGCCAATGTTAGTCATATTCAAGGACAGAAGGATCCATATTTAGATATGGAAAGTAATATCAGAGGAACTATCAATATGGCAGATGCAGTAAAGGACTTTAAGAATAAGCCTAGGATTATATACGCTTGTAGTAGAAGTGCTTATGGTATGACACAGACTATGCCTGTTAAGGAAACACATCGTGTTCAGCCACTTGACGCATATGGTATTTCTAAGTTAGCTGGAGAGAAATATCTCATGATGTATTCTCATCACTATGATATTCCAGTTCTGTCCTTCCGTAAAGCTAACGTTGTAGGAGAAAGACAAGGACTCAATACTAGAGCATATCAAATGATATCATGGATTTGGAGACAAGTTAAACTAGGAAAACCTATTGGCTTCTGGGGAGATGGAAAGCAATCACGAGACTTCCTGTATGTACAAGATGCAGTAAAGTTCTACAAGAATGCAGCAACCAATGATAAACTATGGGACGAGAAGCCTATGGCAGATTTCTATAACTTACCAGGTGGAGAATACGATACTTGGATGGGAGCAATAGAGACAGCTGGTGAAGCACTCCATATGCCTACTGAGGTCAATTTAGAACCATATCCGAATAAGATGAGAGTAAAGTTGGAAAACCCACACTCTTGTTTAGACGGTACTAAATTAAAGGAAAGATTTGGTGAAGTCCCTGAGACTAAACTCGATACTGCCTTTACAAATATGGACAAGTTCTATAACGAAGACAACATAGAAGACTACCTCAAAAGAGGTATAAACTAACCCTTTTCGGTTCTTGGATCCAAGAATCCTATCCCTTTTATATTACTCACAACTATCTACATTAGATAACAAAAGGTGGATTAATGTCAAAACAAAAAAGACCACATAGTATCTCAACTGGTTGTAAATCCTTAGATGCCATTATGGGCGGACAAGGTGTAACGATGGGTTCTCCCTGTGGAATGTATGGAATGTTCAATATTGGCAAGTCTATATTGGCAACCCAGATAGCGGCTAGATTTGCAGCAGAAGGATATGATGTAACATATATTGATACAGAAGCGTTTTATCAACTAGATTCAGATTTCGATAGGATATTCGGATGGTTTGAGAACAGATGGGACTTAGACTCCTCTGTTAAAGATCGTGTAACAGTATTACAGAAGAGGGACTTGTTCGCTTTAGGTAGATACTTTGGTGTAGAGTTCCAAGTAATTCAAGAGAACGCAAGAGTATCAGCTATGGCTAAGTTCCCAAAGAAATGGTCTAAGGATGATAAAGATACAAAGACTACTCATCAATCTAATAACTGGATAAAATACTCTGATGCCTACAAGGACATTGAGAGTATGGATAATCCTGGTGTGATAATTCTAGACTCGATATCTGTACCTATTAAATCTAAGATAGCTTCGGTTACTCAGAACTTCCCAGCAAGATCCTCAGTGATTCAGTGTCTACTCGACATATCACTGAACATAACTCATGAGTTCAATATGGGTATGGTAATTACGAACCACGGTACAAAGAACCCAATGGGTTATGGAGTACAGCCTTGGGGAGGTGGAGATATGATTTACTTCGTCAAGAGATGGGTCGGTATGCTCAATGGTCTAAAGGCAGATCGCGAGACATATGGACAACAGTATAGACGGCTATATCGCTATCGCTGGCCCGGTAGAATGAATACAATGGGTGGTGCACTTCTGAAGAAAGATACTGGATATGTAGATCTTAATGAAGCAGAAGGGAGCGTAACTCTGTGATGGATGACCTGGGATACTTTGATTATTGCGTACCGTTAAACGGACGCTCAATAGTCATTGGAGGTAAATATGAAATAAACTGTGGTAGTTCTGCCCAAGACAGTCGTGTTACTATAGACGGCAGTGAAATGGCAGGAATTACTAGAGTTGAGATTATTATAGATGCATCTATCGATGGTATTCCGGTCATGAAGATAAGATTACACGGAGATACAATAGACAAAATGGGTAAACATTTCTGGAGAAGAGAATAATGTATATCAGAATAGACGACAGAGAACCAAAACAAATGAAAGAACTATTACTTAGGCATAAAGCAGAGGTAACCTATGAACGATTGAAAGTAGGAGATTACTTGTTTGCGGATATCTGTATTGAGAGAAAGACAACTGCGGACTTACTTGCATCAGTTAGAGATCAAAGAATATGGACTCAACTAAAAGCTTGTAAAGAAAACTATCCAAGAGTGTTCCTATTACTGGAAGGTAGTCTGCCAGTCACATATGACAAGAAGACAGCGGTAGACGAGAGTATAGCAATTAGCACATTAGCAGGAGTATCAATGGGATGGGGTATACCTATAATCCCAAGCAGTAACTTAGCACAAACAGCAAAGATCATAGATACTATGTACCGGAGATGTGATAAGAAGAAAACTGAATATCTTAAACCCATTAAGAAGAAGAAAGCTAAGGATATCAACGAGATGAAAGAGAATGTTCTTGGACAAGTCCCTGGAGTGAGTCGTAAGACGGCAAGAATCATATTGAAAGAATATGGAACAATTGCCAAAGTCGCGGAAATATCTGCGATAGAATTACGTAAACTGCCAGGAGTAGGTAAAGTTACGTCAGAACGGATTCAACTGACGCTTAACACATAGATTCTATATTTTTTAAACAGAGGGGTTTCTTGGATCCAAGAATGACTCCTCTCCTTTATATAATAAATAAATACAATAGTGAATTACAATGGTAAGCAAAGAAATTACTACAAGATTAGAAAAGTATTCAACAAAGCTCGGCGTACCCGCAATCGACTTAATTACGGAATACGAGACCCTAACTGCAACTTTCGCAGAGAAAGGACTAAAGGGTCGTAAACTAGAACGAGAAGCATTGAACTCTTTAACTAACAAGTACAAGAGAAAATACGGTAACTTCGCAAGAAGCTCTGGCGAGATGTATGAGGGTTGGATTGATGGTGCAACCACTCTACGTGACCAGACACAAGAAAAGGTTAGAAGAACCAACAGGGTAATCGCACAGGACGGTCGCTCAATGGCTATGATGAACGGACTCATAGACGAGGCGGGCACTCCAATGGACGATAGACCAAACATCTTCGGTAGGAAGAACCTTAACTTCGGTAAGCCACTGAGCAACTCCGATCCAGCCTATATCCGAACACTTTACGGTGTTGGGAGAAAGAAAGGCGAGGAAGAGTTCTTTGGGTTCTCACTAACTTGCTTCGGTCAAGTCGCTGAGAAGATGTCCTTTAGGACAAATATCCCATGTGAGTTTATCGCAAGAGCAGGAGACGGAAACAAGCTGTTCGCCACTAACATTACACAGTTCCATCCAGTGAAGGATACGGACTGGGATCAGGACGCACTTTACGAAGAGTTAGTCATAGATGGTTCAGAGTTAGAGGCACGTATGAGTACGACAGTTTGGGACGACAAGGACGTTAGGATCCAGGCGAGTGTTATCACACTCAACCCAGAGCCTATCAATGAGCAAGGTGACAGGGTCATGAGTGTATCTGATCTATCAATGGACCTTGACCAGACCTACAGTTGTTTCATCCCAGCTTTCGTGAATGTGGGCTTTACTCAGGACCAGGAGATAATCTTGATCGCGAGAGTAAGAGAATACAAAGGAAAGCCAGCGATGACAGCCTACGGAATCTACGCACTACCGACACTGTTCGCACCTTCAGTTGGGGACATTGCGGCTGTAGAAGAGAGCATCTCAGTAGGGTGGATTGACCCAGAAGATGACGAAGAGCTTTAAACCTCCTCGCGTCGAGGTCTGGAAAGCTAAAGACCTAACAAAGGCATCTACCAATGTTAGGCAAGAGTATCCAGATGTCGCACTAGAAGCACTTAGCGATTCCATATCCCAAATGGGTTTATTGGAACTACCCAAGGCTACGCCAAAGGGTGAAGTGTTTGCTGGATGGGGAAGGGTTGAAGCTTGTATTTTACAGGGCGGTGTAGACGCTGAAGGGAAACCAGAAGATGTCGAACTTCCTGTAGTCATCATAGAGAATCTATCAGAAAAGGAACAGATCCTAATGTCCATCAGTGAGAACGAAGCACGTACTAGTTTGTACAATTATGAACTAGGAGATGCTATCGCCACACTGAAGGCTACGCATGGTATGAATAACTTGGAAATAGCCAAAGCCACGGGTATTGGTTATACTAAGATAACTGCTCTGCTTTCGATAGACAAGATGCCAGAGAAGGTTAGGGAACAAATGGGTGATATGCCCGGATATACCGCTTTCAAGGTAGCTCTGATAGCAGGAGAATCTGGCGGAGATGAAGAGGTTGCACAGAAATCTGTAGACCTCGCTAAGACGGTAACACCTTCGGGTAAGAAAGTTACTAAGGAAACATTGGACTCTATCCTAGAGTTCAGTAAGCAAGCATCCGGTGATTCAGTAGTTGTCAAGAGTGCTCTCAATAGAGCAATTGAAGCAGCTAAGGTTACGGACTACAGAACTCTGTCTATATCCTTCCCAGAAGACCTATGGAAAGTTTGCTACAGGTACAGTCTGTACAAGAAGTGGACTGTACAAGAAGTGATCATCAGTGTAGTCAAGGGGCAGTCTCAGAAACTACAGAAAGAGATCAGTGGTAAATAACCATCCCCACCATCCTACTTTTATTCAACAACATATTATTTTAATCTGAAGTGATCAATTATGAAAGGAATTATTACATCGATAGCAGAAGGCTCTGATTCTAAGGGATCATTTGTTAGTGTATTTGTAAGACACGAAGACAAGAGTCGCAAGGTATACAATAGTCGCTTTGATTCGTATTTCTATATCCGTAAGAGAGATACTAGTAAATTATTAAAGTTCTTCCCGCAACCAACTAAAGAGGCATTACAAGATGGAGTTAAACCAACATGGACATTATCAACCGGAGATTACAAAGATTGTTACGGTAGAACTCTTGATAAGATTATTACAGCGGCACCTATTCACAATCTCTTAATCAAGAGAAGACTACATAAGAAGAGGGTCTATACATTTGAAGCTGATGTTCCATATGTTAATAGATTTCTTATAGACAACGAACTCAAGTTAGCAATAGACATAAACGAAAATGGAGATATCACCCCAGATGATGACTTCTATATCGAACCAAGATACTGGATAGTAGACATAGAGACTAAGGTATTTGATATAGATGTCGTAGATCCTCGTGGTCCAGAACCCATGATCAATATAGGGATATACGACTCTTATGACCTGTCATATTACATACTGTATGTAGGTGAAGGTTATATTAGAAACATTAAGAATGCCAAGTATATACCATGTGTCACAGAAGCTAGTATGATTGAGACATTTATCACTCTGCTAGAAGACAAAGATCCAGATATATTATCGGGGTTCAACCTACAGGGTTACGACATTCCTAAGTTAGTTACAAGGTGTAGAACTATAGGAATAGACCCTAACGCGTTATCACCACTTAAGCAAATCAAAGAACTAAAGTTCGGTAATACAACAAAATGGACTATCGGTGGTAGGGAAATAGTGGACTTATACGAAATAGCTAGATTCCTAACAGGTAAAGAACTGATATCCCACAACTTAGATTATGTAAATAGAATCCTCGGAAAGGGTAAAGGAAAGTTCAACCTCCCTGGTGGATTCAACTATAACTGGAAACACAATCAATGGAAGGTTCTTATCTATAACAAGAGGGACTTAGACTGTGTATTAGAAGTTATACTAGAACAGAATCTAATATCATACTTAGATGAAATCCGTAGACTAGCGGGTATCAACTATAGAGACATCCTCATTAAGACTAATCTATTCGACACTTACATACTTAGACACATCTTACACAGAAATCAAAAGCTATGGAGTAAGACATGGAATAGAAGAGGTGCCTTTGAGGGTGGATATGTACAGACACCTATACCTGGTGTTTACAAGAATGTGGTAGTTTGTGACTTTGACTCACTATACCCATCCTGTATTATCACTTTCAATATAGGAAGATTTACTATTAATCCTAAGCATGGAGATATTTCTATCCCATATTATCTGGATGATGAGAGTATGCGCGATCCATTGACTGGAAAGATTCCACCAGATACACCAAGACTATTGAATCATTTCATGTTTGATTCAAAGGGTGTATCGGTTATCAGTGAGCTTCTAGTTGACCTACTCGCCAAGAGGAAGGAGACTAAGCTTAGAATTAAGAATGCAGCAAATGACTCAATGAGAGAACTATACTCTAAACAAGA
>Ga0075125_10000023_pt1 | contig 49729 bp, 56 predicted proteins | sample AntAceMetag02UKN_FD_69810 | JGI IMG/M metagenome (GOLD analysis project Ga0075125, IMG submission 69810) | Saline lake microbial communities from Ace Lake, Antarctica - Antarctic Ace Lake Metagenome 02UKN | ecosystem: Environmental > Aquatic > Non-marine Saline and Alkaline > Saline | place... | reverse complement strand
ATAAAAGATAAGCACTAACTTCTCCATAGTTTAAAAGTCCGTGACATCTTACTTTATATATACCCACCTGTAATCCAACCTTCGGGCTAATGCCGCTTTTTTTTAATAAATATGTAGCTAGACTATCTCTACCTCCCGGATAACTATGTCTTATTTTGCCAATATCGGTAGCCATAGGTTTATAAGTTAAAGCTCCTAAAATTTTTTTCTATTATAGTGTGTAGTAAATTTACGCCCACAAGATCCTACAACTAATTTTTCAGAAAATCTTCCTAATACATTATAATCTTTAATTCTAAAAAACAAACAGTTAGATCCAGATCTTTTATTTAACCTATGACTATCCGGTAATTCTCCTCGAAAAAAACGACTCTTCATGTGACAAGGAGTATGTATAGGAGAAGCAATAATTTTTTCTTCAGGGTATTTATTTAGTATTTCTATACACTCTTCTACCCAACCTTTCTCAAATATAATATCATCATCAACAAACACTACAAATTTTGCATCATTTTTAAAAAGATGCATTCCTACATCTAATCCAGTATTACGTCCTCCTCCTAAATTTAAATTAGGAAGACGAACGTAAGCATGGATATTATTTTTATGCATTTGATCTAAACAAAAATCTTCGTCAAGATCTTCCCCATTATCTACAACAACAATTTTACAATAATCTAAATGCTGTGTTGTTTCAACTACTGAATGTAAACTTTTTCTAAAAATAGAGGATCTTTCATTAAAAATATTTGTATATTTTAACGAAACAATAACTACATTATTCATTCTGGTTCCTTCCAATTATATAATCCACTTGTCTCGACCACTCCTTATAAATTTGGCTCCATTACCTCTACATCATAATCAAAATTTAATATACCTTTTGGGTGAGTAAAAATATCGGTTTCTTCAAATCGTCTCTTAGCTAATTTATATATTTTTCGATTACAATGAGTAGCTCTTCTTTCTAATCCATCATTTTCATGTTGGCAAACAACAAAATAATGACTACCTCTAAGTACTGCACATGCATAACTTACATCATAATAATCTGCAGTTGTGGGCTGCCATTCTTCTACATTATTTCTAGCACGTAATTTCATATTTAATTCTTGAGCACCCCAGCCATAAAAGCCAGCAAATTCTTCGTTAAAAGCTTTAGCTGCTATTACCGTACTTCTTCTATACAGACCTGAATCTATTGATTTAGATCTTGTACCACAGATTTTCCACTCTTCTAACGGCTTTATTAATTCTGTAATCTTTATCTTACGTCGGGTTTGAGATACGACTTTATGCATACCGGTATCATTTGTTAACACTCGAAGAGCTTGTGGATAGAAAGTAGGTGCAGGTATTTGATCTGAATCTTCCAAAGATAAATAATCACCTCTGGATAACCAAATGCCTAAGTTCCTAGCTCCCGTATAGTTCCATAAAATATTTTGTTGTACTCTTGCATAAGTAACGGGCACACTCCGTTTTAAATTAAAAAGTAAATCTCTACACCCTGGATCACCTGCATCATCCACCACTATTATCTCGTCAGGTTTAGTTTCAAACCTCATAATCTCTCTTACATGAGCTGCTGTAATATCATGTGTGTTATAGGATGTTAAAATAGCACTAAGCATTAATTTACCTCTATTTAAGAATTTTGTTGCGTGGAATTAACAAAAGGATTGGATAGACCCATCACCATATGATTACATTTCTCACAAATCGGATCCCTATACATCCATTTATTATCTGCTATACCGTATAGTAATCTACTACAGGTAGGACACATAATCCACCAAAGTGTTTTTTTATTTTTCAATAAAGTAACACCACTACCTGTTCTTTTCATATACTCCATCATGCTTTCTTCAATATTAGAATCTTTGCTTTCTTCTCCTGTAAAGGTTGGAAGACAATCTTCTTCTGCTTTTCTTAAAAGTTTCATATCTTGACCTTGAAAAGGCTTTGCAAAGTTTGAGAACTCCATTTCTGTTGTGTACTCCACACACTCTGAAAAGCTGTGGTTTTCCCAAAAGGTAGTCTCTTCTGTTTCGGTTTTAAATTCAGGTATCTTCATTTTTTTCATCTTTAAAATTTTCCTTTCACTAACAGTTCTGCATGTCTACTTTCAGGCTTTACTCTATCCGGCCAATTCATGGCATCACGATGAGCCACAATAATACCTTCTAATTCAATACGCCATCTGTATTTGGTATCTACCTGCCAATCTAATCCAAATAAGTTGGCTATATAACCTAAATTAGCAATAGGACTATAATGAGCTCTATTACGTGTTCTTCCTCTTAACTCCACAGGCACAACCATAACAATTGTATCTAATGCAGCTTTCTTAAAATGCTCTAACACTACCAGCTTATTAAAACAATGTTCTAAAGTGTGCGCACAATAGACATTGTACTTTTTATCGCCAATTATATCTAAAATATTTTCTGCAGCGCCTTCAACAACATTTAAATTATGAGCTTTTGCAGTTAAAACTCTTTCATTCGTCACTTCAACACCTAAAATTTGTTCTTTATCTGTGGGGTCAATGCCCAGAGCTTTTGCCATACACTCTATTTCAAACCCATCACCACATCCTACACAAAGTACAGGTGGTTTTAAAAATTGAGCTAATTCTGCAACATTTTGAGCTACTCTTCGACCATTTCGTGTACCTCTACTGTTTGATGTAAATTTTGTTTGCACATATTCGTAATCTTTAGGATACTGTATCATTTTATTTCTTTTTCCTCTCTTCTCTTTAACCTTTTGTTAAATGGTTTGAAATTTCTTTCTAACGTATTCTTTTACTATAGTGGCCCTGTTTATCCACATGGTTCCAGTGCCCGTATTAGAATACTTATGCCAATTAATTGCTTCAAAAATTTCTCGAACACCTTTCACGTGAATTTTAATTCTTTCAACCGTCCAACGGGAGACGGTAGAATTAATTTCGTGGATTAGTTCACGCCTTGCACCACATACAACCATCAAAAAATCTGCTTGATTTTTTTTAGAGTTTGCAAGAAAAGAAAAATCAGGGTGGGTTGTAATAGGAGCTTGTTTAATCCGCATATCCTTTTTACACATACTGCACGTCCATAGTTGAAATACACAATTAACGTTATAATCACAATTATTATGTGTGAAAGAATTATAAGGGATTTTATAATTTTTCACTAAACTAAATTTTTTATCTAATTTACGGTGGATACTCCATTTTCTCCATACAGCTGGAACAATAAAAGCTATTTCTGAAGAAAAAACAGCTGCATAATTAAAAAACTTAACAGCTAATTTTGATTGAACACCAAATGGAGGGTTGCCAATTGTTAGAACTTTTCCACTTAAAGGTTCCGTCTGTAGAAAATCAGTTTGGATTACACCATCACATTTAGGTTCAATATCAATACCAACTCTTAAATCTGGGGGTAAAAGTGTGTAAAATGCACCAGTACCTGCAGAGGGCTCTAAAATAATATCGTAATCACTAAAAGAAAGTATAGTTTTAATCGAAGCTATACACTTTTTTGCAGTATCTGGTTTTGTGTAGTATTGATCATGACGTACATAGTTGTTTTTCTTCGATTGCATAGTTATTCCAATTAAAAGTGTCGTTACTTAAGGTGACACTCCATTCTCTTTTTGATTTTAATTTATGAATTTCAGTTTGTTTATTTTGAGAAGTCCCTTCGATATGACAACTTGAAAAAGGTATATCTCCGTGTTGGTAATGTTCTTTTAGTTTAATTGCAGGAATAAGAAGCATAAACACCTCTACAGTTTTTTGTAATCTACTACTCAATACAGTAATAAACAAATAAAAATCTAAAGGTTGATATAATCTTACCTGACCACCACTAAAAAGTTTGTCTTTATTTTCAAAATATCTAGTTTTAAGTTCATAGTAGCAGCCTTGTTTATATAGATCACCGCATTTTTCTTTTTTTCTTACTTTTCGTTCAAAATAGCCGCGAGATATTAAATACTTTTCCCATAAACAGCCCCGTTTCTGTGGTGTTAATCTTTTAGAATCATGTGCAAAATCTACAATAGACATTTGTGCTAATGTTTTTTCATCCTCTAACCTTTTTTTAATTTTACGGTCATAATTTTCTACTTCTAATAATTTAGGTTCCATTAAACGTATCATTTTCATAATAAATTATCCCCTCGTTAAGGTTAATTGTTCTCCAACTTGTCTTAACTATACTATATTTTACACCAGAAATCAACTATTTTTACCTTAATAAACAGCCTTTTAGGGATACTCCTATTTTTACTTTAAATAATCTGCTTTTTCACCCTTTTCAACATTATAACCTCCTGCATAAAGACCTTCACTAGCACTCTGTGCCATAGCAAACTGAGTAATAGGTGTGCCAACTTGTATGTAGGAATCTCCAGGTACATGTAGAGTACCTGCTAATGGACCTTTATAACCACTATCATATAATCCACTAAGCACAATTAATCCATTTCGATTAAGTGTTGATCTTAAAACAAACCAACCAGTTGTATTTTTAGGCATTTCTACATATACATTGCTTACGAAATCATAGATACCTGAAGGTAGGAACCATCCAAAGAATTCAGGCAATTCTTTAGGTTCTATTGTGAAAGGAACTACACGTTCACGTTTTCTGTGAATCTTAGAATTATGTGTTAAATGAAATGGCGTCGTACAATCTATTGCATAAATTTCATCTAATGAAACATCAACGGCATTTGGCTGTATGTTTTTTTCTGGTACGTAATGCAACCAACCTTGATCTACAGCACTTCGTGGATTTATAAACATCTCTTTAACCTCCAATTTAAATAAGTTGCGGGGGCAGGATTTGAACCTGCGACCTCCGGATTATGAGTCCGGTAAGCTAACCACTGCTCCACCCCGCTATAGGTTTTATTCCATTACTGTCTTAAAATTAAATAGAGTAACATCTGCTAAATTATTAAATAATATCTACTGTCTTGGCAATCTTTTAAAAGTACTAAAAAGATAATTAAACGTTTCGTGTGGTTTTATAGCAAAAGGATCATAAATTCTAATTGGATTTATATCAATACCACCTCTTCTTGTATATTGAGCTGCTACAAATAAATATTTTGGATCAAGATATTTAATAATATCGTACATTATTCTTTCAACACACTCTTCATGAAATTCTTTATGATTTCTAAAAGACACAATGTACTTGTATAATGATTGGGTATCCAGGAGTTGTTTATTTGGTGTATATTTAATTAAAACGGTGCCCCAATCCGGTAACCCAGAATGTCTGCAATTACTTTTTAAATGATTAGTATGAAATTTATATTCAATATCTTGATCTATATTTTCTTTTACAATTGCCTTTAAAATTTGTGGATTATATTCATACTCATATTCATCACATAAAACCTGATCAAGACAACGGCTTGATATACTAGAATACATTGGACTAACATCATCAACAACTACACTGCAGGTATTTATTTTTAAACGTTGCATTAAATCCTTTTGGACGGTATTCAATACTTCGTCTATATTATTTATTTTTGTCTGATTAAAAGAGTTTAAATAAAGTTTTAAAGATTTACTTTCTACAATACTTTCCGAATAACAATCGTAGCCTAACTTTAAAATATGATTAAAGGGTTTTCCGGTATTATCTAATCCAGAGAATTCATAACAATTCCAAATATCCAATCCTTTCATTTTATATTGAATATTTCCTATTCTTTCTCGAGAATTCTCTCTATTAACTGGAAAGATTAAATCCGGACTGTACGTATCTATATAAAGAGTTTTCTTACCTAATTGTGTTCTGGAATTTTCTACTATTTTTTTAACCTGTTTTTTAAAATCTAATTTTTTAAATAATTCTTGCTCTAACCGTAAATCTTCATATCCCTTTCTTATTTTACCGTGACAAGATTCACATAAACACATTAAAAAGGAGTCTCCTAAATCTTTATGTATATAAAATACTTTTTCAATTACCCATTCCCTGTTTTTAAATTCTTCTGGAAATAATTCCTGTAACGTCTGTAAAATAGTTACCTGTCTTATGATATGATGTACTTCAATATTAGAACTTGAACAACCATTAATACATTTTTTATTATTTTTCAAAGCGAATGCATAATTAAACCCAAGTACCACCTTTCCTATATAATTTACTAATTTTTGATCTACACCTGTGTATTGTGGATTTTTTTTACCTAATTTAGTTGCTCTTAATTTTGCTATCCACTGTTCTCTTTTCGCAGGATTCTTTGAAACATGATTTGCGGTGTTTATTATTTTTTTTGGTTTTGCTTCAATAACACCTAACCTTACAGCCCAACTTTTAACCACATCCCAACTTACATCTAATGTGGTAGAAATATCTCTAACTGTACGCTTTTTAACAATTAATTCTTCATACAAATATTCTTTGTCAAGATATTTTTTATCATATAATTTATTACGACATATTATTTGATTGTCGTTAGTATTTGTTGACATCGTTCTTCAATTGTGCCCCCTATTTTTATGACGTTTATATTATATCTTTGAATATTGCATCTAAAAATATTCATTATGTCGTATTGAAATTCTCTACTTACACTTCGAACACCATCATCTTGTATTCCAAATTCCGGTTCCAAATAAAATATAAAAGCATAATTTGGAAGTAAAAACTTAAACACATTACGTGCATAATCATATACCCATTCTTCTACCTTACGTCGTCTATATAAATATTCTGTATAACACAAAGCGTCTAATGCACACCTACAGACTAAAGCGTTCTTATAATATCGAAAAATATTTTCTACATGACTGTTTATAGTACACAGTTGTGTAGCAGTGGTCCCCTGTTCGTTAATAGACATACCACGACTTCGTAGGTTTCGTGTAGTATTATCTGAAAAATGATAATCTTTAAAGAAAGGATCTTTCTGCAAATTAGTTACAAGAGAAGACTTGCCCGTAGAATGTGTGCCCGTTAAAGCAATAATCATATTGTATACCCTCTTAATATGGTTTTAAGTTTCCTTACCTCATCTTTTCTTTTACAGTATGTATTATCTACCCATTCTTTATATTCTAATTTAGCTTGTACTAAATAGGTTTCTAACCTTGTACGAGCCTCTGGATCGTCAATTAGTTTATTTGGAAGATAATAACCCTCTAACACCCCAGGAACCAACTCCTTTTCTAACAAACTACCTCCAAGACTATGCAACAATTTTAATGTAGGATAATTTTTAAAATAAGCAATCCAACCCACTCTATGCACTTTCCTAAAATAAGGTGCTAAAGATTGCGTAAGAACTCGATAAGGAATATTGCATCCTTTGCACCATGGAGCCACCATTATTTGAACATAGTTTTTATCATTAATTGATAGACAACCAGATAGTTCCTGTTTGTAGTATATAAAGTACTGCAGCTTATCCGTAAGGTGAGACCTGGAAATACAAGGTTTATACAAGTTTATAAACGCCCAATATAGATCTGGATTAAAACCTGGATATACTTCAATTTCCATTAAACCATCCACAGTTAATCTTATTTGCTTTGACTTTGACTTTGACTTTACATTCTGCACAGCCATCTTCGACTACGATTACAGGTTTATTTGCATCCATACATCTACACTGTGAAATTATTGCTCCACAAGAACACTTTTTAATATGATGTCCAGCATTCATACATATTCTCCTTATTTATTTTCTGCGAATTTTTTAAATTGTGCAACATTATGCAATACAAGACTTGTATTTATCTTTTCTATAGGTGTTTCAAAAAGATCCACTAACTTTACTTTCTCTTTAGCTAACAGCCCCCAATCTTTATACTCTATTCCTTTTAAAGCAGCAACGATTGGATTGCTTGTGTCAATCGTTTCAATAAAAGGCATATTCTTATAATAAATAAGCTCTTGCGGAAGAGCAATACCCAACAAATGCAAAGGTTTTAATCTATTTATGTTTAAAATACCATCCTGAATTAACCTGTTAAGTAGTAGAATTCTACCATTCATCCAACTAACGAGTTTATTTTCATGTGGATATAATTCACAGTAATAACTGTAATCAAAACTAATTGCAACCTTATCCACCTTAGCTTGCATATATTGATAACACTCCACAATAGATCTATAACTATCTCCTTGAACAACACCTATTGATTTACTAGGAAACCTATCATAAGTTTTGAACCAATTTTCACAATTTTTCATTGTAGCTTCTGCATCTTCCAACACATCTGGAATAATATAATGAGTTGGTTGGAGATTTAATACCACATTTGCGAAAGCATCTGCATCAAAAGCTTTCTCAAGTTCGAAAACGCTATTTGATACCAATATATCATTAGCAAAATAATTATGATTATCTTCTACAGTAATGTCATACTTTTTTCTACGTTTACCTAATTTTTCTAATTTAGAAATCTGCACCTCTATTGGTTTATTTGAATTCAAAAAATTATAATGGTCCCAAAAAGTATTAGAATTCCTAAAAGCAGGGTGTAATTTATATTGCATAGAAACAGGCAAAAATTGTGCAATATAACTATGCATTTTTTTTGTACTTGCAACACTTAAACCTAAACGCACATCTGTATTATTCTTTCCATAACTATATATTTTACCATCTAAATCAAAAACATTTTTTAAAATTTGAATAATAGCTTGCTTTTCTTCTAAAGCTTCCGGTGAAAGACTAAAGATGCTTATTGGAGATCTATCATTATTATTATAATTTCCATCATCCATATACCAAAAAGCTAAACCTAAATAAGAAAGTTTTGGAATAATACAACTGTACTTCTTTTTAAAACTCTTCACACCATATTTTTCTCTAATACGAATCCAATTAGCGTCTTGGTTAATTTCTATAAATAATTTTGGAATCTGAATTAAATTCTTAGTACGTAAACACTCTAATTTAGCATCTTTTCTTGTATTAAAACCTCTAGTATTATTTGCACAATTATAAGCTTTAATAAGATAATTTTGAAGAATTTTTCTTTTAAGATTTAAATATTTTATTTGCTTATCGGAATGGCAACATGTGAAAATACCTCTTTCACATGAATTAACTGCAACACTTCCATCCCCTAAAAAACTACCTAATATTAATTGTTGTTGGACATCTGTAAATTGAATTTCATTAAAAAGTAGATGATCTTCTTCTTTTAAATTTTTACATCTTACCATACCTTTATTAACCACCCAAAATTTATGATCTTCAGTACATACTGTTCCAACTATCCCTTTTTTTCTATTATGTTTAGCAGATGTTACAATTACTTTAAACCAATTTATTTCTTGATCTGTACCCTCAAACCAATTTAATACCTTTTTAGTTTCGTATTGACCCGTTTCTAAATTAAGTGTTAAAACCTCAACGGGTAATTTATTTTTAACAATTGTACCGAGAAGTTTTTTTGAACCATCTGCTAATGTTATTTTAGAGAAATAACTAAGACAATTATCTAATATAACATTACGGCCCATTACAAGGCTTTTTTTGAAAAATTGATAATATTCTGGATATTTTTCAAACATATGTACAAGTGCATAATCATAATTGTTAAAGAAACGGCTAGCTTCCAGCATACATAAGGGTACTTCGTGGGATATTTGCATAAATGTATCTCCTTTTTAGGTTACGTATATCTATCTTGCTTCTTCTTCTAATTTATTCTCTTCATAAGATACACATCTTTTATGGTATTTACATTTTTCTTTTAAGCAACTTCCTACACCTATTTCAAGCCAAGAAGTTAGTCTTTGTCTAATTAAATAGCATTGGTTACCATAATAATCCCCTTTTAAGTTTTTAATTAGGTTATTTTTCCTCTTTTAATTATTTTACGTTAAATAGTTGATTTCTCCCTGGGAATGTGGTATAATTAAAGTAATAAAGGAGATTTATAATGCTAAAAGTAATAAAGGAGATTTATAATGCTAATGCCAGATTTTAAAAGTTACAAACAAGTTAAAAAGTTTTTTGAAACAAATAAAGTTGGGCATCGTGCACCTTGTGAATGGTTTGGTGAATTCAAAATTACACTTTACAAAACTAAAGCTATTATATACACTGCAGAATTCCAAACTACATATTATGAAGATGGTAGAGTTATTATTAAAAAAATACCTAAAATAAGGTCTCCATTTGCAAAAAAATACAAGGGGAAACAAAATGAAAAGAAAAAAAATTAAATTTGATTTTACTATCAAACAGTTGAAAGAAATAATTAAAGATTTACCTGATGATTTACCTGTAGGCTCAATTGGACATTATGGTGAATTTTATCCCATGAGTACCTATAATTTTGGAAAACGTAAAGCCATGGTAGAAAAAACAGAAGTTCGCTTAAATATTTTTGAAATTATACCGAAGGATTTAGGTCCCGAACCTGACTGAAAACGGGTTTTTAAAAGAGAAGTAACAAAAAGAAACCTCAAAATACGGTACTTAATAAAATTAGGAGAATATTGAAATTTAAAACTTTTCAAGAAATAAAAACTTTTTTCGAAGAAAATAGATTTAGTAAAAACAGTAGTTCTGAATGGTTTAGAATAGATGGAGGAACTTATCGAATAACTGTATACAGAGCTAAAATTGTATTAGATAATGAAAATGATGTACAGCAAAAAGAAGATCAAAGAATTATATATCATTCTAATGGTCAAATAACTACTGAAAAAATAATTAGAAGAAAGAGAAGAAAATAATTATTATTGAAGAGGAGATGGCTTATATGACAACTGGAATGTTAATTTTTTTAGTACCTTGGGTATTATTGATTTCGATAGCGAAGTACAGAGATTCTTTTAGTTTCTCTAAGAAAAACAGTTGATTTATCCCATGAAATCATGTATAATTATAATAGATAAAGAAAATATAAACCATTTAAAAAAGGGGAGAAACAAAATGGCCGATCTTACAGCAAAAATTTTTAATACCGAAGCTGCTTGTTTTACCGTAAATACAATCGCTAACAAAGTTGAAGAAATGAAAAAGAGAGCCGCTGCCCAAAGAACCTCAGCTCCTTACAAAAAAGATTGGTACGGAAAAAGAACATACGGACATTCAAAAGCCAGATTTGCAACCCAAAGATTTGCAGCAAGAAATGTTGTATTAGACGAAGGAAAAAAATCACCTCTTGTTACTGAAGGAGTTTCATCCTTAGGGGAATAAGTAGAAATAATTAAAATTTTATTACAATGACGATATCCATTCAAATGAGTATAGATATAAAAGAAGAATTATTTGGAATCTATGGAGGGTTTTGAAATGAATAAAAAAGAAATATCTGAGATAGAAAAATTTAATTTTATTCTGCACCTCATTATGTCTAAGCAAATAACAGCATGGAATAATGTGGCTTTAACAGGAAAAGTTGGGTATATATGCCCAACAATTGAAAATCACACTGACCCTGAAATTTCAGCGACCTATTAAAGCAGGAAGTGGAATTTTTTATGCTGAAAAGTCATAAGTTATTTCAAAAAGGGATGAAAGGTGGAAAACGATGACTATGGGGCGAAAATCCACCTCTGAAAATCTGAAAAAGAATCATACATATTGAGGGAAAAAATGAGTAACGAAGCCAAAAAAGTAATTAATTTTATGTTACTGCAACTATCCAGTTGCAAATACGGGTATAGAATTATAGTTGAAGGTTGCTATGATACTGCAGTAGAAAACTACAGCATGCCTGTGCCGGTTGAGACAAAAAAGTGGATTGTAGATAAAGTTATCTTAATGTTAAATAAATAATTAGCAAATGCATTTATTTCCTGACCTGTAAAAACGTTTTGAACAGCTCTTATAAGAAAAAACCAGTTTGTCCTTATTGTAATAAAAAATTAAATTAGTACTCTATCTCGCACCAATCTTCTACTTTATCGGTAATTAGAAGCTCTGACACTACAGTCCAAAATAAAAGATAGAATACATATTTAGCACCTCCAAGATTACGATTTATTTTTTGCGCTGCCCATGTAACTGGATGCGTATTTCTAAGAATTATATTTGAAGGATCTGTTTTAATCCCTTCTACTGATTCCTGATAGGTTACAAAATAAGCCATTTTAATCTCTCCACTTTATCTTCTGCATAATGTCCAAATGTCCAAATGCTCTAAAACTTCCATACATTGATGCGTAGCTTGCCCAATGTAGATCATCTTTTAAAGCAGTCCAGACTTCCTTTTTAGAGGCTTCTGGATGTTGTTGTAGATAATTATAAATCTTTGCACAGCTTCTTTTAAAAGGCGTGCTGCGTTCACCTTCTTTAGTACCTGCTTCACATTCCTTTTGTTCATTGTACAAGAAAGTTTCTATTAATCGCTTACCCTTATTCTTACCTTTTTTAAATATTTTTCTTTTGTATTTTCTTTTTGCTTTGGCAAAGATATCGTATCCGACTAATCTACTAAAGTACCTAGCACTTAAGGACCCATCATGCAAAACTGCTGTTAAAACATCTTGTTCAGAATTTCGTGCAAAATTTCTTTCTAAAAACTCTTTAGGATCTAAAAATAATACTCCAATTCCAAAATGCTTCATATAATGTTTCTTAACTTCCGTTACAGAGCTTTTCTTTCGCATGGGAACAACAGCATAACTGTAGTCAACAAATCCTTGATTATTTCTTGCCTGTTCCAATACATGATCATTAAGTGTAAGTTTTAGTTCAAAAGCAAAATAAACATTCTTTAACCTAGCAATAACATCAACACAGGGGGTGGAACAGTAATGATATGCAGCTAAATAGACTTCCTGCCATGTTTCAAATCCTAATTTTCTGAGAAGTTTAACAAACTGCTCACCGAATTCTGCTTCTGATTTATACTTATATTTATTCATCTTCTTTCTTAATCTCTTCACTCTCTTTTTCAGTCTTAAATAGATGGTCTAAATTTTCTTGCTCTACAGCTTTTCCGTGATCTTGTACTTTTCTTACCTCTCTATTTATATTCATATTCATATTCATGTAATATAAATTTCTAAGGGTTTGAGACCTCGATTACTGTTACATACACTTTTAAGTGATCGATTAAAAATTGTTTTGATTTCAGGTGGTGCATCATCCCTTGCACAGGCAAAAATAGCAGTTCGTCCTCTAAGCTGTCTAGGAACTGTATAATTAGAACATACAATGTGCACAAACTGTAAAAATTTATCACTACTAGCCTCTGGCCTTACTAATGAAGAATTTTGGTAAAAATTGTAAAAAAGTTCCCAAATTAAAGGCACATTAAAAAAATTAAAATGTAGAGTTGTATTAAAGAGTTGGTAATGTTTAGAGGTATCAAAAGGTAAAAGTTTATACAGTAAATATAGACCTAAAGAAGCAGCTACTGTACTTCTTAATTTACCTGATAAATTATAAACTGACTGATTCTTTTGAAAACTATTTATAACGGTATTTTGTTCTGAAGTTGAAATTAAAGGTAACTCATTAATTACAAACTCAGTGAAATCGTTTTTTTGCAACTGCTCCTGTAAGTCTGCCACTAACTGCCTGTTATGTAGGCAACTAGGACAAAGTACTGGAGATCCTGGCTTGCCAGCACAGGCAGTACATTCACGAAACTCTGTACTTTCTTCCATTAGTTTTTTCCTTTCTTTAGTGGTGCTAAGTTTTTATAACCAGCTAAATTATTTACAACAAAAATAGTAAAAAGTTTTGGATAACCCACAATACCCGTTTTATCAGGATGTGGGTCATGAACTATTTCTCCATTAAACCAAACTACTCCATGATATACCTCACCTTTAGGATCTCTAGGACTTATTCCTACAGCTACAGAATAAATATTATCTAAAATATTTTTGTGTTGTTCATCAACTAAAATATCAACAGCAGATAAACCAATATCTAACAGCCACACTTTTAATTTTTTATTATACCGAGTTAAACCATCTTCCATAAAATTAGGTACATAGCTAATAGGTAATTCAAAAATTGAAGCAACACAAGCTCTCATACAGTCCCCAGTTTTAAAATTACAAACTACTTGATCTATTTCTATCATTAGATTGCTTTACAAGCTACATCTTTCCTTTGACCTTTCTAAATCAAAATATAATTCCATACTAACTTTAAATTTTTTATTTTTACGGGGCTCAAATGTTATTTTACAAGGCCATGCTCCAAGCATTATTTTACAAGGCCATTCTATATCTTTTTTATAAAAACATTGCATAAATACCCTTTGCTGCCACTCAATCAATTCATCCATTACTTTTGTATCGACAAGAAAGCCTCCAACAAACACTTTATTGTTTTCTAAGTGTTTGAATTCAAAATATTCACTATACTCCATTTTTAACGAATATAAATTTTCCATCTAATATTTCACTTTCATTAAATTTTTGCTTTTAAATTTAAAACAGAAAAGAGAGAAATCATTTCGACTACTCCATCTCTCTCTTTTCTTTTACTAAAACCAGCACTATGAGTTCCACAAAAAACTTATTTCCAATACATTGCCTCTGCAAATAAAGGCTCCATTTCTGCCTTATAGATGTGATCTGCGTTATAGGTTTTCTTCATAAATGTTTTAGCTCTAATAGCTAATTCTTGATTCATTTTACCAATTATAATATTAGCTAAAGTATTATAATATTCTTTAGGTTCTTTCATTTCAAAATTTATACAGAAGCTGCCAAATCCAAAAAATAATGCATTCAATCCACTAACTTCCCTCATCATTGCTAAGGATTCATTTAGTACTAAGAATTGTCCACCCATAATAGCTGCTTCAGGAAGAACTAATCCAAACGTTTCCTCTCTCGTTGGGAAAATAAAAAGATTAGAAATCGTTTGTAATTCCTTAACCACTCGTGCAGGAACGCCTAATTCCCATTTACCTTTTTCTTTATTTCCATCTCTCGGGTCATTAAAAAGATCAAACTGAGTAGTAAAAAATAATTCCTTTTCAGACAAGTTAGAAGCAGCTTGAACTGCCTTACATTGTTTCCTATATCTGTCTACATTACCCCATTGATTACAAACCACTAACCGAACTTCTTTACCTTTGGCTTTAAAATTTTCAAAGATTTTAATTACATGTTGAAGCCCTTTGGCATTAAAACGGTCTGAACTCATTGGATAAGTTTGCATAATATCTGCGTCTAATAAATTCCACTGATCAATCATTCTACAAGTTAAGTCACAAAAATTGCCAAACACTCTAATATCTTTGATGTGATGAATAACTCTTACGTCATCAAGTGTTCCTCGAAATTCTTCAGCGCAACGTAATGCATCTGTCATGTTAGGATAAATCAATTTATGATTTTTACCAATGATCTTCCAGTAAGGTTTACGGCCTGTTGGTACACTATGAACCCAATGCAGCCATTTTACACCAGGTACTTGAGGATTAACCTCCCTAATTGCATGCAAATAAGGTAAAAACCAACCTTGAAATACTAAATCGTGAGTTAGTACAAAATCTGCTGTTGAACCGTCAGGCCATGTAATAGCTTTCTTCATTAACTCAACTGTTTCAGGTATTAGTTTTGCATGTATTTCTTCCAACTGGTCATTCTGGTAGTCTGTAAGATGCATAAAGAGTAGTCCAGGAAACGTTTCTAATTCTGGATTTTTTGCTTCATTGTACTTAGAATTAACTACTAAACGCACATCGTGTCCATATTTTTTCAATAGGTTATAATGATCAACGACGATACCGGTTAGAGAGTAACCGCTATTAAAATCCATAAAATTAGTTAATATTGCTATCTTATATTTACTCATTCTTAACCTCCATTTTTCCTTTATAAAGCTTATATAACATTATATTTTATTTTACATACAGTTTTAGTTTTTGTAAAATAAAAGATGAAAGTTACTATTTAGAATTAGATTTACTTAGGAGAAATTCAGATGAATAAACCACGAATAGGAATAATTGGTACTATATCAACAGGTAAAAGTACCTTAATAAAACAAGTAGCAAAAGAAACAGACATATTTTATAGTCATGAAGACGCAAGAGAGTTATATGAAGAATTTACAAAAGATCCTTCCTGGGATAGAGAAGATCCCAACAATCAATTTCAATTTCAAATAAAGATCTATTCCTCCAGAATATATCGAGAAATGAGTAATTACCACAAAGGCTTTATTGCAGATAGAACTTTCTTAGATGATTTCATGTATTTTCTATATTATTGTCATAAGATAATGGATAAGGAAATGTGTCAAAAATTTGAAAGAATGGCTGTAGAAGGTATGAAAAACTACACTCATTTATTCGTTCTAAAATTAGACAGTATCCCTTTTATTAATGATAAAATAAGAACAGACACATACAGCGGTGCTTTATTTTTTGAAACAGCAATGGAAGGTCTGATTAAAAAATGGAATTTAAATGTTTGTAGTGTACCTTTCAGTGACCTTAAATCTAGAATTAATTTTTTAATCAAAAACACAGGACTGGAATTAAAAACTACAAAAAAGAAAACAAAATTTACTGTTGATGAAATGAGAGAATTAAATTAAATCTAAAGAATTTACTTGTAAAAAATTGGATTTTCTTTCGGTTCATTGTATAATTAAGAATATAGATAGATTTTAAATCTGGCTTTATGAATATTAATAAGGAGATATATGCAATACTTAACGGAGGAAAGACTTAAAAAATTGACAAGTGTAATTTTTAATTATGAAATCAAATTTAATAAAAAATTAGGTAAATTTATTCCAGATATATTCATTCCAAAAAAGAATTTGATTATTGAATTTGATGGGCCGTTCCATTACACAAAAACAAAAACAATAATAAGAGATTTCAAATTAGATGATTTTGCAAAAATTAACAAAATAAATGTAGTTCATGTACCTTATTTTGTACAGGTGGATAAAACAACTTTTCCACTTATTTTTAAAACGGAATTAACCACAGATACCAAAAAATATCTTTCTCAATACCAGTATCCGCATGGATTTATTGATAAGAAAGCTGTACTACCTGCAGATTACTGTTCATTAGGTATTGACCGTTTCAAAAAAGATTTAAAATATTTTTCAATAGTAGCACAAGATATATTAAAAAGTTTAGATAATCTTATTATTAGTAGTTGTCGTAATTGTTTAGAGGTAGTTCCATTGAAAATCGTACCCTTAATAGATTCTTTGAATAATTATTTAGTGATATCAATAAGGGATGGTGCTGCAGAAAGCTATATAACAAAAGCCAACTACGAATTGCACGCTATCTTAGAGGAAATTTTAGATCGTGATGAATCTGATGAAGAATTTATAGAAGATACACTAAAAATATTAGAAAAAAATAAGGTGGAGGTGAATAAAGGCGTATATTATACATATTATGAAGAAGTTAAACTGTATATTGTAAATCTGGATCAATTAAAAATTGGTGAATAAAGAAGATAGGAAAAGGGAAGACTAAAAAGCCTTCCCTTTTTTACTACTTAAAATAGCTTAGCTATTTTTAATACCTTTAGAAACACCACGACTGTTAACGAGGGCCATACCTTCACAGGCATACATATACCAACCACGATACGGTTGAGCACTGTCAAATTTGTCGATAGGTTCTGCTGTTAATTCAGCTCTTTGAGTGATAGCTCCCAACATCTGTGGAGCCCCGCACATATATATTTCACCTTCACTCAAAACTTTTAAGGATGGATCACGGAAAGCATCACTATGGATAGAAACACCAAGGATATCTCCAAGGTAACCTTCAGTAATCAAAGTGTATTTAGATACTGGATCAAACCATGCAGAAAAATCAGTATGAGCAATAATATCATCCCAAAGTGAGAAAGCAAGCAAACACTGGGTTACAGGAATGTGCCATCTAGAAACCTGAGTTCTTAAACTTGAAAATACCGTTGGTGTAAGGTTGTTAAAATAAGTAAGTGTATTAGAAACGATAGCAGCAGAATCAGCTAATGTTTTCCATACACGATCTTCAGCAACCATAATTTGTTCAAGTGCATCTTCATATTTTTCTTCAAGTAAATCACCAGCAGCTGCCTCTAACTCTTTAATTTCAATCATCGGACTTGCTGATAGATAAAATTCATTAGGATAAACCCAACTTTGACGAATTATTGACTGAGGACGTCCAGAAGGTGTAGTGGCCATAAAACCACGTACATCTTTTTGTCGTACTCTAATTCTACCAATTTCGTTTTTACCTAAAGGTTTGTAAAGTAAAGTTTTACGAGCAAAACCTTCACGTTTCAATGAAAGCCATACTTCATCCCCAATAACTTCGCCTAATACCTTCCAAGCTTGGCCTGATTTATCTGAAATAGCTTCTGCAACGAGTTTCTTACGAGCATTTAAAGAGTCTTCAGATACGTTTTGTTTAGATACTCGACCTGATGTGTAAGCTTCAACTAAATTCGTAACTTGATGCATCAAATCTTTCTTATTACTAGCGTTTAAATCTCCATTAGCTCCGACCATTCTTTCACTAGAACCAGGAATTCGAAGTTCTACATCAGCGGGTGTATTACTACCTGCCATAACTAATCTACTACCACTACCATTTTTAACATAAGGATTTCCCATTTTATAATTCTCCTTCTAACTGTACACGTTTAACCAAAACAAAAATAATAAACAATAATTAAACCTATGGAGTCTGTAAGACTGTAAGACTGTAAGACTGATGTTTAATTAACAACTGACGTTAAGTCAGGAATGTTCTACTTTATGTTGGAATCTAAAATTCTTTTTTAATAGCTTTTTGTAATTTAAATAAATACGACTGCATTTTACTACCAAATTCATCTATATCGTGACTATAACCGTACTCGTCCATAATATCATCCCAAGCTATTAAAACATCTTGTATTTGATCAGAAATCTTATCCAAAGGTTTTAAAATCTTGGTTTTAATTGCATTAATATCTGGTAAGTTATCTTCCGCTTTAGTTTTAGTTTTAGCTTTAATACTATATCCCAGTACCTTAGCAACTTCTTTAGCTAACTTTGGACTCTTTTTATATAAAGCTTTTAATTCATTTTTCATAGTTAATCTACCTCAATTTAGATGCTAGTAATTTACCAAGGTATTTTTCAAATTCTGCAGCAGACATTTTAAATACATAGCCGTGAGAATTCGCTGCTTTACTTAACATATTAAATACATTTCTACTTACATAAGTAAGCACTTCATCAATAGAAGCTTTATCTTTATCCTTAGCTTTGATATTATATCCAAGAACTTTAGCAACTTCTATTGCTAACTTTGGATCTTTTTTATATAAAGCTTTTAATTCATTTTTCAATTTCATAAATGTTCCAGGTAATTACAAGGAGGAGGCGCAAGCCCCCTCCTGCAATCAAAATTTTAAAAAGAGAAAGAATTTTAGAGAGCTAAGAACTCTACGCCTAAAAATACGTTATCTGTATCAGGAATATGAATAATTCTAGCCCACGGCAAAACTGCACCAGAACCTGCATTAGCTTCTAATCTTCCACCTACGCCTGTTTTAGCTGGAGCAGCAATAGTAATACCAGTCCAATCAACAGATGCATCGTACTCACTTGTATATATAATACAAGGAGCTTTAATAACACCAATTTGATTAAAATCTCCACCTGAATTTGCATTAATTCCAGCTTGAAACCATCTTGTGGTAGCTTCTAATGTGGTAGGAGCATACTGATAAGACATAACTACAGTTTCAGAAGCTTGTGCAACATTAAAAGTTACTAAACCTGTAGTATAGTTGATACCAAATTCTCCATTTGCAGGAACTCCGACACCAACATTTGTCAACGCACCGGTTGTACTTGCAACAATTCTAATCTCATCAGTTGTAATATAAGTTTTGACTAACTGAATAGTGTACGCTACCGCAGCAGGAATAGTTCCAGTTTCAACATTAGGAAACTTAGTTGCAGTTAAATTAGTATTGTAACTCATACCGGCAAATTGTTCTGTAGCTGCTAATCCAGCTGATTCGGTCACATACTCTTCACCATCTGTACCTAAAGCAGATACTAAACAACGACCTTCTGCACTAACAGTAGAACCCGTAGCAACCTTAGCTTCGTCAACTCGCGTAAAAATACATCTTTGTAGATCTAACATTGGATTTCCTCCGTATTAAATGTTTGTTAATAATAAATTTTTGATTTCTTCGACTTTTAATCTTGATAATACTTACCTAGTCGAAGTGTTTTCTTAATAGTATCTTTTGTTTTATGGGCAAGCTCACTTGAGCCTGTAACTTGCGTTATAATGTTGTTGTTGTCCAGTCTGTTAATCAATTGCTGAGTTTTAATAGTATTAGATTGAGCTAACACTGTATTAGATTCTCCAATAGCTTTAGCAATTTCTTCTCTAGCGTCAGTAGGTTTATCCATAAATTCAATAGCTTTACTTAAAACAACATCAAAGTATGCATCAGCACTCTCTGCAAAAGCTGTTTCAATTAATTGATCTGGATTAGAAATACCTACATCTTCTAACTTAGCAAACAACGAACCTTTTAAAGGATTCTCAACATCTCTCCAGAAATTCTTATTCATACCAGCTAATACGGTAGCCATGCAAGTTTTAAACTCATCTCGCATACCAGCTACTTTACCTTTAAACTCAATGTCTAAATTAGCTTTAATTTTTTCAGTAAGTCTTTCTGCGATTTGTGATTCATCCACTTTATTTGCAAAATATCTAGCCTTAACCTGGGTTAAAATCTCTTTAACACCAACCTGCACCATTGCTTGCGCTACATTCTGTGCATAGTCGTCTTTAGAAAAAAGATTAGCTACTTGATCCGGTTGGTCAGATAATCTAATAACAGCAACTGGACTGCCTTTTACTAAAACTGTCCAAGAAGGATCGGTACCTTCATAAAAAGCCATTTGAATATCATCTTCAGATAAAGTACCAGCTTCTTCTATAGGTGTCACATATTCAATTTCCACTTTTTCTTCCTCTTCATCTTCAGTGTTGGTGATGTCTTCTTCTTCAGTTGAGGCTTCTTCTTCCACTATATCTTCTTTAATTTCTATACCTACATCCTCTAAATCGTCGCCTTCGACTTCTTCTTCATCGCCTTCGTCGACTTCTTCGACTTCTTCGACTTCTTCGTCATCCTCGACTTCGACTATTTCATCATCCTCGACTTCGACTATTTCATCATCCTCGACTTCATCAACTACAGGTTCTTCTTCAACAGCATCGTCAATTTCTTCGTCAACTAATTCGACCTCAATATTTTCATCTTCAGAATCTTCATCAAGATCTTCAATATCAATATCATCGTCGTCAAGATCATCATCGTCAAGATCATCATCGTCTTCGCTTTCTTCGACTATTTCTTCCTCTTCCTCTTCCTCTTCTTCAGGCTCTTCTTCAATTTCGATTTCTTCGTCGATTTCTACATCTTCATCTTCATCTTCAACGATTTCTTCTTCATCAATTTCATCTTCAGTTTCATCTTCGTATATTTCTTCTTCTTCATCTTCTATAGCAGGTTCTTCTGAAATCTTTTCAATTTGTATTTCTTCTTCCTCTTCAGGTATTTCTTCTAAATCAATATTTTCATCTATCATATAATCTTCCTCTTCATCCCCACTTAAGACTTCCAGTGTGGAACCACACTGTGGACAAAACATATCTTTCATTGCGCCAGCAGATGAAAATGTCTTTGAACCACAAGTTTCACATAGAAACCCTGCTTTTATTTTTATTGTCTTTAATTCTTGCATAGAAGCTTGCGCTACAAGATCGGTCTGAGATCCACAATTAACACAGTGAATCATTTCACCTTTGTTACTCACCTGTTCAAAACCACAATCTGAACATTGATAAGTTCCGTAGGAAATTCCTGCTGTTATTTTTTCTTCAGGTCCAAAATATGCAGTAACGATATTACCTGAAGCTTCAGTAATTTTTTGCCGCCTTAGTTGACGTGCTAAAATTAAATTTTTCATTAACCACTCTCCCTAAATACGATTAACTAAATCTGCATTTTATATAAAAACTCTTCTTACTTTATTTAAAAACCAAACACTTCACTATCTTCAGCAGTAACATCTGCTGGAGCTTCAACAGAACTACTTTCAATATAATTAACACCATAACATTCATGGTAAGCTAATTTACCTTTAATAATGTTTCCTTTACCACACTCACACTGATTTGCACCACAAATTGAACACTTGAATTCATCTACAAAAGCACCCATCGAATGTCCATTACGTTTTTGTTTAAGAATATCATTAGCTAAAGTAGGATCTTTTGTTCGGTCGTAGCCGCAAAGTAAAACTACTTTCCATACATTATATTTAGGAACAAAATGCAAACTGGCGTCAAAAATAACACCTTTAGCACAAAGAGGACCTTCATTTACATGATCCTCTGTAGTCATTTTTCCAATAAAAGACTGATAAACCATATGTCCTTTTAGCCAATCGTAACGAGATAATTCTTTAAAAGTAAAGCCCTGTAAATTCCTATTAGGTATGTCAGATGTCACAATAGGCACTACAGGTATTACGTAATCTTTTATATCTGAAGAAATTTCATATGTAGGAGCAGCAGCTTTTAACCAACTTATATCTAATGTCTTACCTTGAGTTGCATAAACATTAGAAGCTATAACTAAATTACTCCTACTTGAAGCTCGAAAAGCTTCAAAAGTATGTACTGCTTTTGTAACGCTTCCTGTAATTAGTTTCACAGTAATGTCCTCGCTTTTAACTAATTTTTCTCATCTCATTAATAAATAGGTGAAAAACACATAAAAAGGTTTATTTTTTAACACCTGAGTACAGATTTGTATCTGTTTCAAACTTAGGTAACTGTTTTGCAGGTCGGTGTTCTTTTTCACTGCTGCACGCTTTTATCATTTTATTTAAGGCGATAAATTCATTTGTAACACGTCTTCGTGAAAAAACTCCAATACACTGTTTTAAATGAAATGCAATATCTCTAGTAACACTTAAATCAAAAGGTACATTTTGTACACCCATTCTTTTCAATACGTAACTGGCAATTTCTATTTTTTTAGGTTCATTCTTAAACTTTGCAGTCAATCTACTTTTTGGATTTTTTGATTTTAAAATGGTAGCAAAAACTTCCTTCTTAATACCTAAAAACTTACCTCCAAGCCAAATTGGCAGCACATCTAAGGTGTTCTTAATAGTTTTAAGATCCGCGTGTACTGCACCCCAGGCACCTTCTTCTTCGTTATTATCATCTCCACCATTATTTTTAAGCTCTTCTTTCCACTCTTTAGTGTATTTTCTATTGACAATATCTTCATCTTTCATCTCAAAAACTGTATCTAAATTTAAGCCACCAGCTGCAGCCCACGTACGTAGAGGAATTGGAATACCTTTCTCTTCCATTGTACCTAAAACTTCTAAGTAGCTAGAATCAGCTTCAGGTCGTAATTGTTTATGGAAACTAATCTGCGGCATAATTAAATCACTATCTATAGTTTTACCACCTATTCGAATACCGTGAGCTAATTCCGCTTGAGATCGTCTTTTAAAGCCATGTATTTTTGCCAACGTAGGAAAAAGCTTTTCATAAAAAATTCTACTTACAAGATTATCTCGAAAATTACGAAGTGATTCAACGAAAACAGAAAGCGCAATTTCCATCGTATTATGTGTTTGAAAACATTGACTATTGTAGGCAGGCTCAGCACCCTTTTTCATGGAAAGATCATATACAGGTTGTTTACCACTATCAACGATACTCACTAATTCTGAAAAATAAAAACCCGTTTCAAAAAGTTTTATTAACTTAGCATACTCTAATTCTGATATCTGCTTAAAAGCGTTTAAAAATATTGAATAGCCTTCTTTTTTATGTCTATCATATAATAATCTATTTGGTATATTAAACCACCTAGAAATATTTTTAAACACAACTTCTTCACCGGTATCATTTAAAAATATAATACCTTTTTGACTGGACTTAACTTTACGTCCTTTTAAGAATTCCTTTAAATATTTTGTTGGAATACCGTAGCCTTTTTGTATTGCAGTTGCTTTTGGAATATAGTCAATATGTTTTGTTACCATATAAGACTCTATTTTTTTCCATAAAGGGTATGCAGCAATAGGGTGAACTGCTACAGTTATTTTATTATCGTTATAAGATATAATACCATGTGTATTTAATAACGCTTGAATCTGAGATCGTATCATTTTACTAACTGAATGAAAACAAATAGTACCTCTTTTTGAATCTACACCATCATCACATTCAATATAAGCCGCTAAAAAGGCTAGTTGACACTGTTCATCAGCTTGCAGAATACACCAGGGTACTACTTTATCTCGAGCAATTGTTCCTTTACCCCCCAGACCTAAAACACACAACCAATCAACTAATGTTCGGCTGCATACAAATACTTCGTAACAATTTTTAGTGGCAAATATTTCTTTACCTCTAACCTCTCTACGAGCTCCTTTTGGAGTATTAATTCTTTGTAAAGTTTTTAACCCAAATACCTTTTCAACACACTCCGAATATCTCTTTATAAGATCCTCATTACTGTTATAAATTTTAACATCCGTTTTAGTTATGGAACCTTCACTAACAAGACAGCTAAGGATAAAAGCTAATTCCGGTGTCATATATTCCGGTTTACGAATATCTTTACGAGGTCTTCTACCTAAACTTACAAGATTATTCAAATTTAATTTTAAGGGTGTACTACGTACAAGCGGTTTTGTAGAAATACATACAATATCACCTACTATTAATTCCTTTGTTTCTATCCAAACTAATTCATTCTCCCTTAAAACTAAAAGACCGTGTTTTGGAGTACAGCATAAAGAATAACCCATTCTATCTGTAACTTTTAACGTGTCTGCTACACCATTATTTAACCACTTAACAGCTTTTTCACCACCATATCTGGAACCAACTGTTAAATCTATATCTTTTATCTCTCCTTCTTTTCCTTCGGCTATTTCATCAATTCTTAAGAGGCCTTTTTCAGTTGGAATTAAAGATTCTCCTATTTGGCAATTATGCACCACTAAACCATTAGCGATAAAGGCGGGTTCAATACCTTTTTCCATAGAAATATCATACACATGTTGCTTTCCACAATCCTCTTTAAGCACTACAGGCGAAAATCTATATCTACAGTTAAAAAGCTCAGATAATTTTTGATACTCCACTGTAGATATTTCTTTTAAATTCTCTAAAAAACGATTATATTCTCCCCTATCATATTTATCGTACAGAAATCTCTTATCATAAGAATTTCCCCAATGTTGCAGCTGTATTTTTTCCCCTTGATCATTAATATAGTAACTAGTAATTCCAATTCTTCTACCTGCTATAAAGTCTTTTAAATATTTGTTAGAAAAGCCAAACTTATTCCTAGCCTTGTAACCAGCTGAACTTAAAGCCTTAGTTACCATGTAAGCTTTTATTTTCGGCCATAAATTAAAGGAATCTACTCCAGAAAGAACAAGAGCGTACTTAGCTTTATATGCAAATATTCCCTGTGATCCTAAAATAGCTTGAAGCTGTTTTAACAGCTTTTCGCTTCTGGAAAAATAACTAATATAACGTCCTATTGAACCATCTCCTTCTAAATATGCAGCTAAAAACGCAAACTGACTTTCTTCATCTGCTTGTAAAATACACCAGGGAATAACTTTGTAGTAGGAAGCTGATTTTCCGTTTTTATTTCCACCTGTATAAAGCCCCAACTCATCGAACCATTTACGTACCCTTGTGGAGTGGGAGATGATAGCATAAGAATCTGTATTAATAGTTGCTAAGTTGCCTTTAATTGTAACCTCAGCACCTGCTGGAGGTCCATTATGCCGTGCACTGTAATCTAAATTAAACACTTCTTTAACACACTTGGTATACTTATCTATAAAGGCTTGGTCACTATTATAAAAGCAAAAACTACTATCTGTTAGAGTTCCTTCACTAATAAGGCAACCTAAAATGTAAGCAAGTTCTGGAGTCATATATTTAGGCTTTTTAATTTCTTTCCTCGAAAAATGACTTTCAGATAAATTTAACTCCAATCTATCTTTTCGAGTCACTGATTTTTTCGTAGCTAAACAGAGTAGATCTCCTTTCTGAACATCTGCAGCTAATTTCCAGTTTACTTCATAATTATCTTCATTGAATACTAAGAACGGATGTTCATATGTACTTTCGGTTTCATGACCCGACTTAGTAACTGTTCTTACAGTATCTGTATAGCCACTATACATCCATTTAGCTGCTTTTTCCGCTTTGTACCTTGAAGCTACTGTTAGATCTACATCTATAGCTTTACCTGCATTTGGGCCCTCTACATCACCTTCAACTTTTTCATCCTTCATTATTTCATCTAAATATAACAGCCCACGGTCTGTGTAAACTATTGTTTTCTTTCCGACTAGGCAATTGTAGGTAGCATCCCCACTATTGTGTACAACAGCTCCATTAGCTATAAAGGCTGGCTTATCTTTAACACTCATGGTTAAATCATAGACAGATTGTTTTCTGCCTTCCTGCAGTTTTACCACACTGTCGTAAAAATATTCTAACTCTAGTAAATTAATTATATTCGCATGCATTATTATAGATATCTTTTTAAGTGCCTCTAGAAAACCGGTGTAGGCACCCCGTCGATAAGAATCGTATAAAAGCCGCTGCCATCTCTCACTCTTATCTAGCACACCCCATTTTTCAATAAAAATAGTCTCTCCATTATCGTTAAGAAACCATGTACCTAAACCCGTACCTTGTTGTTTTCTAGTTCTTAAAAATATTCGAAGACCTTCTAGAGGTAAACCAAATTTTCGACCACCATAGGTGCCGTTTACATGTTTCTTCTCAACCTCTATTACAGCTTGCTTACTGACTAAATACTTTGCTAGCTTACCGTAAAGATTAAGCGAAGACTTTGTATCCAGTGATAAAACCGGATAGTTAGCTAATACTCTACCTAAAATACCATGCGAAGTAAGAAGAGTTTGCATCATTCTTAAATTAGTTCTAGAAACCGATATAAAAGAAATTCCTTTGCCATCTATAGGAATAGTACCATCCCCTTCTAAATATGCAGCTAAATATGCAAGTTGGGCCTCCCCATCAGCTTGTAAAATACTCCACGGAACCGTTTTAAAATAAGAAGGGTATTTACCATTAACAAAACCTCTGTGTAAACCTAAATAATCTAGCCAACTTGTAAGTACTATACTATCTGTACTTATACTGTAGGTGTCTACCTTACATACAGATGAGATACCTTTAATAGTACATACATCTCCTTTTTTTGAAATTAATGTTTTAAATACTTTTAAATTAAATAAATCTAACATCAATCGTATATACTCATCCAAAAGTTCAACTCTAGAATTAGAAAAAGAAATTCTGTTTGAATTAAAACAGCCTTCTGAAACAAGCAACCCCAACAAATAAGCTAATTCGGGAGTCATATATTGAGGTATTTTTAATTCCTTAGTACAGGTTGCATGTTTTTTAGGTTTTAGAGCAGGTAAATTAAGTTTAAGTTGTGTTTTTCTAATGTAAGGTTGAGTGCTAATACAAAGACTATCACCCACCTCTAAATTAACCACCTCTTTCCATTGAAGTACTCCCGTACCTCTATCCAAAACTAATACTTTATGTTCTTTAGTGGTTTTGAATAACCTTCCATTATCCGTTAAAGTTTCCTGAACTTCAGCCTCACCTCTATAAATCCATTTTATAGCGGTACCTTCTTTATTATTTTTTGAAAGAACTTTAGTGGATATGGATTGTACTGGTACTTCATCTGAATTTTTCATCTGATCAATACGCTGTAAACCATATTCTGTAGTTATTAAAGTATCTCCAGCAAGGCAGAGAAAGGATTCATTGATTCCCAGCGCTCTCATTTTTGATGTAGATAAGAAGTCCCATTCATCTGAAATCTTCCAAAAGTCCGATCCAGAACGTACTTCATTTACTTCAACTCCATGTCGGGTAGCTACAATGGCTCCTTGTGGATCCTCATCAGCCTGCATAAACATGCCGGCGATGGTTGAAATATCTTCTTCATCTGGTTCCCAAATATCTGTTTCTCCAACTGTTGCATGCAAAATTGATCTCTGTCTTCTTTTTGCACCAATTAGTGTCCCATTAAAAAGAGTTTTTTCTAAAGCCCAAAACGGTAAAATTCTACAGTAAATTGAAGAACCTAAATAGTTAGCTGGATAAGTCTGTCTTGGTAAATAGAGTGTACTTATAGGGTCCAGAGGAATTATATCCTTTTTTAATAATACCTGTAACAGCTCTTCAGGTATATCCTTACGAGCTGCTGCGTCTCTTGGATCCTTACTTAATAAAAACTCTCTAAATTCATTAGAAACTCTTAAATCTACTTTTGGATCAAAGCCTCTTAAAGGAATATTAGTAACCTCACAATAATCCGGATCCTGAATTATAATGTCAGTCCAAATGCCTTTGGTTTTATCGAAAAGCAGACTTCCAATTACTCTACCTATAATTAAATACTCTGAAGCTATTTCAGGTAAAAGAGTAGTTAAATGTAATTCTTCAATAGACTGTTCGTAAATTCGAAGTATTTTTGGATCATCAACACCAATAAGTGTTACGTCACTAAAAGGCATAATAGAAATTAAATCTACGGCAGGGCCTGCCACACTATCATATTGGTGGATAGTTCGATATAATTTATTCATTAATTGAGGTGTTTTAGGTAGCCATTCCTCAATTACGGAATCTCTAGTTAAATCATCGGTGTTTGTGTTAAACCTATTAAGGTTATAGTTGGAGCCAAAACTACCAGCTGACGCTTTTGTGTACACAGGATTAGTATTTCGAAATTGACCCCCAAAACTCCCCTGGGTGTGTCGATCAAATTTAAAAAAAGGCATTTACATCCCCCTTATACGCTACAAGGTATTGTTACATTATGTTCTGTACAATAAAGTGCTACTCTTCCATCAGCTAATGTAACATTTACTAACTGCGAAGCGGTTATACTTTTACACAGAGGACACCTTGCTGCATTTTGATTTTGTGCTTTGGCTTGACAATTAGCCTCCACTTTTAAAGGATTATATGTTTTCTTACATATAGATAAGACTGATTTCTTAACCGTAGCTACTTCTTTAGATTGAAGTATTTCTGAAAAGCCAGCTTTTATTAACCGTCTAGCTATTCTAACTCTATCTTTTTCTGTTAAATTAAGTTTACATTCTTTACTAATTTGATGAATTATTGCAGTGAGTTTTTGCATACATACATTACCTCTTTTTTTATAATTTAGTTTTCTTTCTTACAGTTCCTAAAGGGCCTCCAGCATGTGTTTTCACCATCGCACCACCTGCACTTAAAAATGCGCCAGAAGCTTTTTGAAAAACAGTTCCTAAAGATTTCTTTTTCTTTTTACCACCTGAGGGAGATTGAAATATTTTTTCCCACTTAAGGTCATATAAGAATTTAGCTCCTAAACACCAAGCTCTAAATATATCATCATCGACACCTAAACCTTTTGTAATAGAATTACCCCGATCTCTTACAGTTAATATCTGGTAAATAAAATGAGAAACCGGTTTACGTGCAATTAATTGATTATAATCTTGACTTGGATCCACTATCTCTTCAAATTTAATTTCAGGTTTAGGAATAATTATTTTCTTACTAAGAATTAATCCGCGAATTGTACTAAAGTCACCTATTTTTAGAGAATACCTTAATGAGTCAATTCCAATGTTATGCAGCTCTTGTTCATAATTAATGGTATTCCATGTATCAAAAACAACTAACGCTATATTTGCTGCTGCTATAACAGGTAACATAACTTTTTCAAATATACTTGGAAAATGTACTGAAGCTTCCTCAATAGGTCTTACCTCTATCATTAAATCGATTATTGCAGTTTTTTGTGTAGAATCATAATGTTGTAGAACTAATGCAAAAGCATTTTTTGTATGTCCTGTATCTACTCCTAACACATAATTAATTGAAGGATCAAATTCACCTAATTTTAATTTTGCTACTCTAAGTGTTGTATAGCCTGCTTTATCTACCTGAGCCTGCACGGTATACTTACACTGATTTTTATAAATGTTTTGTATAAGTGTGTGTACTAATTCTGGATTACTAATAAAAGGTGAATCACTTAAAGGTGGATTAGCTCCGTAATCTCTTTCTGCTGCAACTGGGTCATCTTTATATTCAGCATCTAAACTTTTTCTCGTAATATTAGGATTCATTTCCCAGGTGGGTAAATGAAAAAAGTAACGACCTGGAATACTTGTATCTCTTATCAATCTCATAATTTTATCATTAGCTGCACTTGGACTGCTAATGTTAACAAATAAACCATCTGGAGTATGGCTTTCATTTAAAATCTCTCTTCTTTTTTCAGAAGCACTTCTTACCGTTCTTAAAGAACGCTCCAAAGCTTTACATACCTCATCAGGATTTAACTTCATGGCTTTATCTGTTCCATGAAACCAACCTAACTCATCTACGGAACAAAAAAATCTAGTCCGCCCTCTTAATTTTCTTTTATCAGGTCCGCTTGCATAACATGTAAGTCTTTTATGATCATACCAAAGAAATGTATCCTTCTTTGAATAAAGAGGTACTCCAAACTGTGCTCCATAACTATCCAACATAGCATTATAATTTTTAAACCAAGGCGAATCATCATAAAAATCTCTGAAAGGCTGCCATAAAGTATCTTGAGCCTGTACATATGAAATAGCAACAAAAGTCATATGTAGAGTTTGGTTTTTTAACACACTAAAATAGTGACTTGGATTAGGAATTTTTAAAAATCTATGTAGTTGGTAGCATGCTGTCATAGAAACCCACACAGAGTTGTGTGAAATAATTCCATTTGTCCAAAACTGGTGTTTATCCGGAATGTTAAAATCATATAATTCTTCTTCTTCTAATTTCTCAATATTTTTTACATACGTCCAATAAGAATTTTCTTCACAAAATGATTCAAAATACCGTAATTTCTGATGTGTACTATTAGATAATCTTTTTTTATATTTTGATGCTTCTACACAATTCACCAAAAACTGTATCTTTTGTTTAGTTAAACAAACATTGTCTCTGTTTAATACACCAAAAACTTTTGAATAATTCACCAACGTTAAAAATCCATAACGGTCCGTAGAACCGGACCAGTACACATGTAATTCTTTCTTTATTTCGGAAATTAATTTAAGGAATTCTACTTTAATTACATCGGGTAACTTATCATAATATAAAGGATTTTTTTTCTGACGATTTCTATGTGTTTCAACTGCCTTTTCAAGTGCTTTCTTTTTTCTCTTTGAAATAAAACCTATCTCTTTTTGAAATACTTCTAAATACTTACCTCCAATATAAATACTGTAGTATCGTCTAGGAACTTGTTTTTCTGTACCATTAGTAGCTAATGCGTAACCTCTAATTAACTTATGAGGAATACCTAAATTAAGTAAAATACCAGATAACTGCGTAATTAGCTTTTCCGATATAGTGCAATAGGAAACTACTTTGTTTGCTTCCATTCCTCCATCACCTTCAAACAAAGATTTAAGAAATTCAGTAACAAAAATCTTAGGGGCCTGTCTAATAAGAAGAGGAATTTCTTTTGTGGTTAAATCACCTTCTACTCTTATTGTCTTTGTATCAAAAATAGGTATTTTATTCCCCCATACATTTTGACCATAATCTACCTTTATAGGAGTACCTTTTTTTAAATCTTTTAATAATTGAAACCCGTAAAAAGTTTTTATAGGATGGGAATCTTTGCCTTTAATAAAAGCTCCACTTTTTAACTCTACACGGTAAACAGGAGATTTATCTGTTTTATAAAAATACTTAGCAGGTGTTAATTTATTTCCGTTATGTATATTTAAATTAATTTCATTAAAACCTACAGAAAAACTTTTCTTACAATATTCTCCTATCTGCATAACACCATCTTCTGTTAAAATTATAGTGTCATACGCTAGACACTTCCCGGCCCGTTGTCCTGCACACCCAGCTAACTCATTGTAATAATGTAATTTACCTTCTTTTGCAAAATCTAACCGTGTGCGTTTACATTTAGGACACACTCCATGGTGTAAGGTCTGCACTCTATCAAGTATTTCCTGTAAAGACTCATCAAATAAATTATCTACTACTCCTGGGTCTGAACAGTCAGGACAATAATCTGCAAAAAACTGCAGACCAAATTTAATTTGTGTTGGAAAAGGTTTGATGTTTAAATATCTACTATTAACACAAAAATCTAACCAATTATAAGCTAAAGGAAGATCAGAATCATCAATACGCTCAAAAACAGAACTATCAAAATCACTATCTATTGCTCGCTTAATTAACGCAAAAGGGTCATAATTATCTCCAGAGGTCTTTGTAAGATCTATTTGATCTTCTTCATCAATAGCATTCTCTTCACCTCGAAGAAATTTTTCAAAATCATTACTTGTATATTCCATTAGGGTTTAATTACTCGACTCTGTTTGCTGTTGCCTTTAACATCTAAAAAGGCTTGTAGTTGTTCAAAAACCTGTATCTCTTCTTCAGTAGCTGGTTGTTCTAAATTCTGCAAAGGATTTTGTCCACAGAAAGGACAAGTTGCTAAATGTTGTATTAATTTTAACTGACATGAAGGACATAAAAAGTTAGGACCCGTTTGTTCTATTACATCTTCAGGTTGTTCTACATTTTCTTCCATCATAGGTTGCTCTACATTTTCTTCCATCATAGGTTGGTTTATAGGAACTGTTTCAATATTTTCAATATTTTCAATTCCAACTTGGCCTGGTCCTTGATAGCCCATAGGACTTGTAAACAAGCCAGCTAATGCTGTTTCTGTTTTATTTTTGCCGTAATATGCTTTAAGAATTGCATAAGTTCCTTGAGCATTTATTTTTCTATATATAGAAGCTACAATTTTAGCTTGTTGTACAAAATCATTTTCACGTAATTCTTTATTAATTGCACGTAAAACGTTTGCTTGCGTTTTGAGTGCATGAAATTTTTTACACCAATATTGAATAGTAGAAAACTCTTCAGGATAAGTTCTTAAAAAAGTACGTACCTGTGCATTTACCTTGCTTAGTAATCTTCTTTTGCTGTCAATAATTTTTGGATTTTTAACATAACAAGCATATACTGTAGGTAATAAAATATCTACAAACCAACCTGCTTGAATACCTGCACCACCAAACGTCTTCATCATCTGTACCCCACGTTCTGCTTTATCTTTCGTTTCATATGTTTTTGGCCAACCTTTTGGTTGTGGAATTGTTTCTTTCATAGAACCTTCTTTAACAGGTTTATATGCACACCAAGCCCGACCTGGTTTACTGTCCTCTTTTCGACATTTTTTTATAAGTGCCGTCACTAAATATGGCATTTATCTCTCCCTTATCCACTGATCTGCTTCATAGCTATCTAACTGCTCATAAAGATCATCAACCAACTTTGCAACTTTTTTCGTAGTAGCCCCACCTTCATATGATTTTATCATTAAATTCAAACCATTCGCTTTAAATTTTTCTAAAGCTTTCATTGTTTGCAATATACTTTGAACTATTTTTTTTAAATTAGCGCCTTTAAGTTCAGATTTTACATTAATTTTAAAACCAAGTACCTTAGCAACCTCTTTCGCCAACTTTGGATCTTGTTTATATAAAGCTTTTAGTTCATTTTTCATAATAACGATTCTCCCTTAAAGAGTACGTACAAACGGATATACGTAATTACCTAGTTTTTGACTAGAAATAACTCTATAATTGATTTGTATTTTTGATTTATGTTGTTTTAAATCTTCAACATCTGTTGAAATATCTACGGATAGAATATCTATTCTTTTTTCCCAGGTTTTAAGTGCATCAACAATGTATACACGAATTGCATCTGCAAAAATATCATCATTAGGTTCAAAAACTAAATCGTTAACTCTAGCCCCAAAAGTTGGTAGGAAAAAACGTGTACCCACAGTTACAGATAAAATATGTGCTATTGAGTCGTTAATTTTAACTAAATCCTCAAGACCAGTACCACCTAAGTAGTAGTTTTCTGAAGAAGCTTTTCGAACTCCTCCTGTATTTTCATCAAATGCAAAAGGATACTTAGCCCCTTTACCTAAAAAGGGTGAAAAACCTGCCATTTTTAACTCCTTATAAGTCATCCTCATCTCGTATTGATATTGCCTCTAACGTACATTCATCAATACATTCCTTACAGCCTTCTTCTTGTTCACATAGTATCTCGTTTACTGAAATTTCATCTGGACCTGCAACTGCTAATGCGGTTGTTGGACAAGCAAAAACACATAAATTACAATTTATACATATATCTTTATCTATTACCACACTCATATTTTTAAAATCTCCTTACTACCAATCTAAATCTCCACCTGTAGGATTAAGTAGACACCCACTGATACCTGAATTAATCCAACCTTTTAGCCGCCTTTTAGCTGTATTATAAGTAGCTATAGCATTCTCTAATGTTGTTTGGGCTTGGTCTAATAAATTAAGTAAATCTCTTAAACCAGCTATATTAACAGTTAAAGGATCATTTATATAATCATTAAAAAAATCAAATTCATTAAATAAACAAGTTAATGTTGGGTTACCATCCCAACCTATGGAACCATATCTATACACGATCTTTCCGGGTGTAACAGGCGTAGTTGAAACATCTCCATGCCAATACAAATACCAGTCCGTTAAGTTTGTCTTTCCAAAATTAGCACCTACATGTACAGATACAACACCACCTAATTTCGTTTCAAAAACAGCAGCTTTATCGTTTAAAATATTACCTGCACTGGATTTATTAAATCCATTCGCAGTATCTAAAGCATCTATCTGTTCTTTAAGATCAGTAGATTGAGTTACGACTGCACCCACCTGACCTTCTAATGCATTAATTTTGGCACCATATCCTGATTCCATTTCTTTTAATTTTGCCAACCAATCCATATATTATATTTACCTCTTATCTCTTATTTATGTACTGCTAGTAAGCACAGAAGCGGTTATAAATATTAAAATTCCATAAGGTGTAGTCACCATATCACCCTGACGTGCTACACCTAAGCTTAAATCTGATGTTAAACTAGAAGCCGTTAAAACTGACCCTGTAAGGTTTTTTGAGCAAGAGTTCTGTGTTATATCTAACATTCTTGCAACTGCAAACCCTTCAGATTTCGTAAGAGTGGAGCCGGTAGTTACAATAGCTGTAAACAGATGTGGCACTGAACCTGGATGCGTACACATACCTAAAGCTATATCTACTGTTGCTCTGGCGACTCCTGGCATTTTTTATCTCCACCTTTATCTTTTTTTGTTGTATTTGTATCAGAAGCATCCTGCTTCTTTTTATCTCGGGGCTTTCATTTATACTTTGGCATTATTTTTCCTCTTATATTATTTTACTTACAAGATTTTATTTATCCAATTGGAAACGTTTCTGGTGGAATCGTGACTTCACCAGCCGGGTCTTCTGGTTCAGCAGGACTGTCTGGTGAGTCTGGTGTAGGTGCGGAACCACCTTGGACGAAATCAACTGTAGCAGCTGCAATTGATGCGGCTCCGGGACAACTCAAAGCAATACCATCCTTACTACCCAGTTTAAGAGAACCGCCAGCTAACTCCATACTATTTGCACTGCTGATTTTAAGTCCATCTGTTTTAAGACTAGCTGTTTTTCCACTCAGTGTTAGATTAGTTTTAGCTTTAACAATAAAATTTTCACAATCTATTTCATATGTACCTTTTGTTTTATATGTACAATCTCCTTGTACATCCATTACTACATTACCTTCAACTGTAATTTTTTGATCTTCTTTTACTTTAATCTTTAAATTGCTATCTTTATCAATATAGATAAAATTTCCTTTATTGTCTTTAATAACTATTCTTTCTGCATCTTTAGTGCTGTCTAAATAAATATCATGACCCGCAGCACCATGTAGACGAACTACCTGACTATCTTTTTTGGCAGATAATTTAAGAAATTGACCAACCCATTGATTGTTTTTGTAACTTGTATCTATTATTCTGATATAAGCATTATCGTCTGTACAATATGTACTTGGATCTAAAGAGTCTTCATCCCTTGCTGTTTTTAAACCCCTTTGTGCCCCATTTCCTTCATTTTTAGTTGCTGTAACTGGAGAATACATCTCTATCATTTGACCTGCGCGATCAATAATCATAAGTGTTTCTGCAGAATCAGTATCAATAGCTAAAATTGTTGCACCTTTAGGTGTTTTTGCTAACACACGAACTTGAGGATCATTATTAGTTTGTTCATGTGTTTCTTTGGGTGTTGATAAGCCTGGTTCTTGCATCCATTTACCCATAGAAGTTGGAACGTCTGGTATATTCCAGCCACTAATGGTGTTTGCTTCCTGTTCTTCTTCTGGAATAGCTGGCCAAGTACCCACCCATACAGGATAGTTGGGATCACCTTGTTCAAACATTATCCAAACACCAGCACCAATTAAAGGAATATCATATTCACCTGAATCTAATACACCACCGCTTCCTTTTGTACAAGGCCACGCCCAAGAAAGTCCTTTTATACTTACTCCCCCACCGCTAGTGGCCTGATCTGCTGTAGAATCTAAATTAGCAGCACCTCCATATGCAGCTCCATGTATTGCAGGTATCCTTACTTTAATCCGACCTAAACCTTTTGGATCTAAATTGAACTCACAAACACCTCTCCATAACCCATTAGCTTCTTTAAGTAATGCATACTCTTTATTAACCTGGTAAACATCTGATGGTTTCCATACCATGTATTCAAATCCTCTTCTTTTTAAAAATAATATGCTACGCCTAGAAGGCCTTCTTCTTTCATTCGTTCAAGTTCTTCAATTACTGCTTTAATATCCCCATATTGTTCTGCTTCAGCATTAATTGTACCTTCTCGCATAGCGTTTTTAATTAACGAAAGTCTTGTTGTATAATTACCATCACTAATAGTGTGCTGTATTTTTAATATTGAATACTTACCTGAAAAATAAAAAGGCTGATTATTTGAATCTAAAGCTAAAACACCAATATTAGTTCCAGGTCTTAAAGTTGGATCTCCAATTATTTCTAATTCAGCTTGAAAAATTAAATTGTATCTTTTTTCCCAGGTCTGCCTTGCAATAGCTGCTGCTGACCCTTCAGTATGCACAGGTGATCGCAAAAATCTTCCTGCTCCACCTTTTGTTTTTATTTGTTGGTCTGGAATAAATTGCCCAAGTAAGACTTTATTCTTTGTACTTGCTTTATTATCAACAACTACATCGTAAAGTTTTTTCTTAAAAGGATCCATTCCAACCATTCTCATATTTAATGCTCCGGTATCTCTTTGAAGAGAACCATCTCCAAGGTCGGGTGTAAAACTAATTACCTGTCCCATATAGTCTTTATAAACCGTATAAGTTTGAACAGCAGGATTTTCGAATTTCGGAAGTCCAAAATATAGCTTATTTTCGCTTGCATTATAATAACAACGAAAATCCCCTCTTCCATCAGTAGTGATAGCCTCAGGTAATAAAATAGTTTTAATAAAACTAAGATCTGGTAACTGAGTTTGGACAAAGATTCTAGGCTCCCCTTCTTCACTTAATTTCAATGCAGTTTCTGTAATATCATGCTCCCAATTCTGTTCTTCTGCAATTGCTTTAACGATTTCGTGTATTTTACCTAAATATCTTTTATCACTCCAATCTCTAGTTTTTGCTTCATCGTTAGCTGTAATAATTGTGCCTAAACCCTCCATAGCTATTCGCAAACCATGTATTTCAAAAGTGGGTGCTTGTGTTAAAATAGATGCGCTTTGCCACTCAGATAAACGACCACTGTACGACCAACCAAATCTAAATTCTATTTCACCCTTTTTTTCAATAATAAGATTTTCTATTGTATGCCATGTACTGTCAAATAATTCACAAGTAAATCTATTACAACCTGTAGTTGCTATATCTTCATAGGTAAAGGACACAATATTATCCGGAGGAAGAGGATCAAAAGTATTACCACCTTTGAATCTAAACTGAACTGTCGCATAATCCACTACTTTCTTCTGATTCATTAATAGTCTCCAGAAATATTTAAATATCCATTACGTACCTCAGTGAGTCCTAAAGGAACTCCATTAACTTCTTGTAAAGTTATATCAATTTCCGCTAAATAAGGAAGTAAATCGGTACTCCAAGGTCCTTTATAAACTACATTTACAGATGGAATAATGCACACACTTTTTATTAATTGTCCTATTGAAAACAATACTTTATGTGGTGGTCTAACATACTGACCCGAATAATCGGGATAAGTTAATGATCTAAGCCAATCTACTTTCTGTTTTACTGCAAAAGCATCATCAACTTGACCTGATGGATGTGATCTTTGTCCAATACCAGCCATAAACATTAGATGAATAGAAAATTCTCTTAAAGAACTATTGGTATAACCTATTATAGGTTCAGATCTACCTGGTATATCTACATAGTTATAATTTGCTGTTTTAGAATCCGATATTTCTTCTGGAATATAATCGAATATTAGTGTATTTTCGGCGGATGATGTATTTCGTGCATCTAAATCCCTAAAATATGCATGCATTAAAGATTGCTTTAACGTTAAAGACATTCTTTTTCTCCTATAGATCCCATCTACTAACTAATTCGGTCTGTTGATCTTCACCTCTTGGTCTACGTGCTTTTGCACTCTGAGTACTTCGAATTTGACCTTGTTTAATTGTATTTGTTAATGTTTTAATGGCAGCAACTACATCCTCTTGATGTACATCAATATCTGACTTAGGATTCAAAACAACATTTGGAGATTCAGCAAAAATCTTCTGACCTGGTTCTGGAGAAATAACTTTACTGCCTTGACTTATACCAGGTATTGCAGAAATAGTGCCTTGAGTCTCTGCGAGTTTTTGAATTTGTGTAATTGGCGGCAGCATCCCTGATGCTGCCTCTTTATCTCGTCCAAAAGGCCATAACTTCTTGACAAAGCCACCTACCTTCTGTATTTTTTCGGAACCAAATTTCTTGACAAAGCCACCTATCTCTTGTACCTTAGAACCCAATCTTAAAAATTTATTTAATTGTTTGATAACATCACCAAGTACATTATAAACAACCCTAAAAGGTTTAGCTAAATCGATTTGAGACCAAAACTCACCTGCAGTACTTAACTTTTCTTGAACCCAAGAGAAAAAATTAGTAATACTCTGGGAAATTTGAGGTAGTATATTCATAAATGCTTTAGCACCTGTTAACCAACCTTGAAACATTTCTTTTGTTTTTTGAATACCTTCGGATTCTGCTAATATACTCCAAAGATATTTGATACCTTTTGCAAAAGCTATAAGAATAGGTCCTGCAATAGCCCAGACCATTTTAAAAGTCGTAATTAAGCCAATACCTACAGTTTTAATGATACTCCAACCAACCTTAAATTGTAGAACAACAACACTCCACCACACTTTACCAAAAGCCTTCATATAAGGTTCTATTGTTTTCCACATATTTATAAATGCTTGTTTTACGTATAAAAGTCCATCTTTAATGGCCATAAAGCCTTCCTCCCATTGAGGAAACCTTTTAGCTAATTTATCCATTAAAGTAGGGCCATATTTAAATAGCGCCCATAAACCGGCAATAGCCACAACAATAGCAGTTACAGGCCATATTGCTGCGGATAAAGCTGTTCCGAAAGTAGTGGTAGCTACTGTAGCAGTTCCTGTAGCAGCAGTAGCTCCAGCAGAAGCTGTGGTTAAACCTAATAGATTTCCTACATAGCCTAAAACCATTCCTCCGGCTTTTTTCATTCCTTTAGCTAGAAAATCCATTCTTAAACCCATTTTATCTGCAACAATTACTAGAAGTGCAAGTTTAGGAGCTAACTCTAATAAATTCACTCCAAAGCCTTTCATTGCTTTAACACTACTACCGGCTATCCAGGTCTTTATCCGCTTACCTACACGTTCAAATAAATTTCCTATTTTTTCATTTTCTACTTTAGCTGCTTCTGCTAAAGCACCTTGGCTATTAGCAAATTCTTTAGTCCCTGCTTGTATAGATTTAATATAGATGTCGAAAAATTTACCACCCTTTTGGGATAGCAGCGCTAAGTCTTCTATATTGTTACCATATGTTTGTGCAATAATACCTAACTGTACAGTTGACATATTGGCATATTTTTTTGTACCTATAGCTATGGCTTTCATAGCATTATCAATATTACCTTTTTCTAAATCTTTAGCCATTTGCTGGATTGTGTATCCAGTACCTTGTAATATGTGACCAAACTTTTTAGCCGCTTCTCCAGGTTCTGTTAGAGCTAAATTCATATCTTCTAACAAGGCAGTACTATCTAATCCAATATCTTTAAATGCACCAGCTGCAGCAGCTAAATCTACAGCAAATGTTTCTTTACCCCGCTTACTTAAACGAGACATTGTTAAGGTAAACGTCTTACCTAATTCTTGTGTTTTATCCATAAGTTCTTTTGCTGAAGCACCTGTAGTTCGCTGTAATGCAATAAAAGCACTACTTAACAGACCAACAGTTCTAATAGATCCACCCCATCTTTTAGTTACTGTTTGTGCAAAATCTGCAACTTCTTCTTTACTGATATTAGTTGCATCGGATAATTGTTTTACTGTAAATGATAAAGCTTTTATATCTTCAGCACCTCTTATGCCTGTTTTTCGAATAATGTTATATAAATCAGCAATTTCTGCTGGGTCTGCAGCTACACCTAATTTATTGAGGATCTTTGCAGTACTAATAGCTGAGTCTTGCCAAACTTTTAAGTCTTCATTAGAACTCCCGGTAAGTCTTTTAAATTCAATTAATTCATCATTTAAACTAGAAATTTGATTAACAGCTTCACCTGTTTGAACACCTTTAAAAAGGTCGAAAGCTCCCATCATAACCAAAGCGTCTACACCTTTTTTGATTCCATCACCAGCTTCATCCTGCAAGTCAACGGTTTTTTCTAAATCTTTGTTTAATTTACCCATATCTATTCGAGTATGATTTAATTTTTGATTCGCTGTTGAAATTCTACGTGTAATTTCCATATATGTTTTTGCATTAATTTGACCACCCTTAGTTAGTACAGAAAGCTGTCTAACCATATCGGACATAGAACCTGATAACTTACCCACCTCTTGAGCTGCACCTCCTGTAACATTACCAGAAGAAGCAATAGCATTCATTACATCTTGAATCTCGGAATGAATACTACCTAAATCTGATTCCATTTCTGCAAACTGTCGCTGTGTTTCAGGGTTAAGTTGAGCACTTACCTCCACACCTTTAAGGCCACCTTGCATTTCATCTAAACCTGTTCCAAAAGAATTTAATTGATCTGTTAAATCTTCTAAGAAGGCAGGCTGTTCTTGTAATGTAGTGTTAAGATTTTTTATATCCGAACCTGATAAAGCTGTTGATTGGTTAAGACCACTTAAATTACTATTTAAAGTGTTTATAAGAGCAGGAGCTTGTTTAAAAAAAGTAGCCATAGACTTTACAGTTGTTTTTTTAAACATTCGAGATGATTTAAAGAGTTGATTTAATTCATCTAAAGAATTGGCAACGGTAGAAACAGTTTTATCCACTCTACCACCTGAAGAAGATACAGTTTTACGTAAACTTTGTAAAGCATTTACGATATTTAAAGCTGCTGGATTTCTATCTGCCATCTAATTATGTGTAAGGAAGGAAGAGTAATCTTCCTTCCTAACCTTTCTTTTGTTGTTTGTCCGCTTCCGCTTGTTCTATACGTTTTTGTTCTACCAATCGTGCATAATGCCATTGACGATCGGGAGAGTACATTTCATCTAAACTCTGTAATGCACCTAATCCACAATAAGAGAGCTGGAATTTTTGCTCTAAAATATTATGGCCTTCTTCTAAGTTTGGGACGAAAGAACTCGGAGCTGAAAGGTAATGCAGTTTCAATATCATAACCGCATTGAGCACATTCCAGTTCCAAGTCTCTACTAAGACCGGGCTCTATATATTTAATTTCATCCTGTAAAATTTGAGAATCCATTCCATCCATTTTTCGTGTATAGTCTAAAGCTTCTTTAAGAGTAACTTCTTTACCGTCTATTGAAACAATATGTCTTGCAATCGTATATGTGTAAGAAGGATCACCTTGTTGCACACCCTTCTTGAATGCCTGATTTCTAAATCGTTCAATCTCTATTTCATCATGTCCATTTAAAAGCTTAAATCCAATTTCAGTCTTATCGTCAGACAACTTAACTCCAAAAGGGCTTGTTGCTCCCTCTTCTAATTCAGTAACCTCTAAACTATCTGGAATAATAATTTCTTGCCTATAAGTTAATCCACAACCTGGACACTTAATTTTAAATCCGTAAGTGGGTCCATAAGTAAATTTTCGAATCATGAACAATAAAAACATTCTGTCACCAGAAATCAAATCTAAAGGACTCATACCCATTGCTTTTACTTTAGGTACGCAATTTAAAATCAAAGCATTAAGAATAGGAATCATTTCAGGACGACCAGCTAACAGCTCTTCTTGTCCTGTTTTCATAGGTAAAACCTCTACCTCTCCACCACTTAAATTAGGATAAAGTACACCTTTTGATGGTAATGTAATAGTATTTCCTAACATATTTACTCCTTATTATAGTATTATTATTAATCTTACTATTCTTCAAAAAAACCTCTACCGAAAACGCTATTCATTGTAAGTTTATTTACTAAATCTTTTAAGTACTTTAAAGCAGTTTTTCCTTCTGCTTCATCTGCATACTCTATATCTTCTGTTAAACCACCTACTACAGTTTCAGTTACCAGGTCTTTAATTTGATTTTTATAACCAGCTTGTACTTTAATCTTATAGCCAAGAACTTTGGCTACTTCCTTAGCCAGTTTTGGATTCTGCTTATACAAAGCTTTAATTTCAGTTTTCATATTTTTCTAATTTCCTTTTAATTTAGAACAGTTTTGCCTTTGTTACCTGCTAACTCTTTAGCCCATACGTATCGAATTATAACAATCTTACTATTCAAAAAAATCTCTGCCGAAAATATTTAAAATTCTATTTAGTCTTCATCCGGATATAAAAAGTCTAACCTTAACGTTCTTGGACCTACGGCTACTGCTACATCAAAATTTGGATCTTTCATTAAGTACCTTAATACCTCACTTCTTAAAAATCCTTTTTTCTTAGAGGTAATTTGAATTCCATAAAGTCCGCTTTTGACAATCTTATCCACTACTCCAGGAGCCCACCCCATAAGTTTTAAAGTGCTTAGAGTCTGCTTAGGAAGATCTTTAAAAGCTATTTCTACAGCTTCAACTGCTTTAATCTTATAGCCAAGAACTTTGGCAACTTCTTTTGCTAATTTTGGATTCTTCTTATATAAAGCTTTAATTTCAGTTTTCATATTTTTCTAATTTCCTTTTAATTTAGAACAGTTTTACCTTCGTTACCCTCTAACTCTTTAGCCCATGCTTTATCGTATCGAATTGTAACTTCAATTTTATTCTGTTCCATAGTAGACATATCTAAAGTAGCTCCGTAATTAACAGCTTGTGGCCAACAACCCCTTAAAACCCACTCTCTTCTATAAGAACCATCAGGTGCAAACAGTACAACACTTGCATCTACTTTATAGTTCTTAGCCAGACCAATTTGACCTGTTTGTGGATTATAAACTACTTTTCTCCAGTCGGCAATAGTTTTCATGACGGGATAATCAACATAATCTTTTAATGTCAAAGTACCAGCTTCAAACATTGGTTTGCCGGCAACGTAAACTCTTTCATTCACAAAATGTATTTCAATTTCTTCACTTGATTCACTGGGTAAGAAACCTATATCTAAAGCAACTGTTATAACTCTTTTTGTGTCACTTAAAGCTCCACTTGGAGGCTCAACTTCAAAATACCAATCATTTTGTCTTTGAACTTCATAATTGCCTTGTAAATCTTTTGTGGTAAACGTTCCCTGTGATCCTGCACTAATATGACCAGCAGTTAAATTTATACCCATTTTTACTCCTCCTCCGTCTTTACTTCTTCAGTTTCTTCTTCAGGATTAATCTTTTCCACCTCTACATCCTCTACATCCTCTACATCCTCTACTTCTTCTTCATCTTCGATTTCTTCTTCGGGTGGATTAAAAGGTTCAGGTTGAGTAACCGGCTCTTCTTCCTGATTATTAGATTTAAATTCAAGATATTCTGTTAGAATTTTAGCAATTTTGTCCTCTAATCTATCAAACTCTGCGTCCAATAGCTCTGCCATATCTATAATTCCTGCACCAACTTTTGAACTCAATAAATTCTTACCTAACTTTTCTAGCTTGTCTCTTACATCAGCTGCGATATTTATGGCTTCAATTTTACTTTTTCGTCTGGTAGCTTTATCTGCTGTTAAGGCCCGGAACTGGTCAGCTAAAACGTATTGTCCTTCTTCTTCCAACATACTAATTACTAATTCCTGTCTATCCATAACATCACCACCTTATTTGTTTACAACTTTATCAACCACTTCTTGAATAGAAGATTTCAACGCTTTACGTAATGTCGATAAAGGTGTTTCAATCATCTTTTCAATATAAAAGATCGCAGTTGGAAGGTTGTGCTCAGTTAAGAGTTCCGAAATATCCTCTCTTATTTTAAGAATAATAAAATCTGTTATGGTATCCCCGTCTGCTATTTTTTTAGGCCGCCCGGGTTTACGTCCAGCTTTTATCTTTCTAAGAGCTTCCGCTTTTATAAATTTTCCTTGTTGTTCAAGAGCATCTATTTTATTCATATATAATCTCCTAAAATGCTAGAAGAAGGCAACTTGCCTTCTTCTAGCATATCATAGTCTCTAACTTACTTTAAACCTCAATTTCTGAAAAGCTAACTCCAACTGGCGTAGATACAAAATCAATTTGAATAATTTCTGTGTATTTCATATGTTGCATTAAAATTTGACCAGCCATTGTATTGTTCGCAATTAAATCAGAAGTGTTTGTAGATTCATTACACACCACTCTAAAATCATATAAACCTCTTCTATCTTTAATCATTTCAAAAATTGGATTTACTAACCTCACAAACCGTCTCCATGTTACACCATCATTAGGCTCAAATAAAATCGTACCAGCTGAAAGTGAAACAACAGACTCAGCAAAATTCAACATACGTCTTGTAGCAATTCTATCCCGAGACGTTGCTGCTCTTTGTAATGTTTTTTGTCCATATGCTTGAATAATACTATCTTTTTCAATAATTGGATTTAAGCTATTAGGTGTTCCATACATTAATACAATGTCGCCTTCTTCACAATTATATTTAACACCTAATGCTGAAGCAAGTCTACCTCTTTCAGGACCTGCGGGTGGAAACCATGGATCAGAAATATAATCTGTATATGCCATTTGAGCTGCCATAAATCCACTAGGCGGTATCCAAAGATAACCATCACTATCGTCCCCTGCTGTAGGATTATAAGCATCATAAGTTTTAATCCAGGGATAGTACAAACAAGCGTAAGAAGAATTTAAAGCTGTTCTACCTGAATAAATACTACCTTCACCATTCATAAAGTTAACGGCTTCTTGTACTGTTAAATCATCATCCGTATCTAAAATAGCAATTGTATCTTTTCTATCAACCTCACAGGTGGTTATTAATGCATTTTGAATTGCTTGGGCCGTTTCACCGGGTGCAAATAAAATACTAATACCTATTTGGTTTGGATTCGAAAAGATTTTCAAACCTGTTCTAACGTTCGTTGCAGTAATTGTACCAACAAAATCAGCATCAACTATATCAGCAATACCGTTAACACCTGCTATTAGTGTGTAGTCACCATCTACAGGAACTGAACTAACTGCTCCAACATCTACAGCAGTAATATAATTAGATTCAGCTGCAAGTATAGTTTGATGGAAATCTGCAGAAGAACTATCTTTTGATAATCCTTGAAAAATTTCTAATCTAATATCATCACCGGTATAAAGGGCAAGATCAAAAGTCTCTGCGGCTGCATCTGCATTACTAATAGTTGCTTTATAGCTATTTGCCCAGGTACCTTCTGAATTTGCATAAAAGGTAAGTGTAGTACTGGAACCATCTGTACCAGCGTGTACATCATTATCAAAACCTAAAGGAGTATCAGCTGTACTTACTGCATCAACGGTAATGCTGTTGGTTAAACCTGTATTAGAATTAACTAATTTAACTCTACCTAAAGAATCTGCAGACGCCACAAAATTAGTTGCAGTATCATTAATAGTTTCAGCTACTTGAGCTGCACTTCTAGTACCGGCTGTTAAAGTAAAAGTTTGTGTCCCTGCACCCACACCAGCTAAAGTAACTGATACTTCATCTGTTCCATCTACACCTGTATATGTAGCTGCAGTTAAACCTGCTACGGTATATAAATCACTACCGATTGCATCAATTGAAAAATTATGACTAGCACCTGTACTATTAAGTGTAATCTTTAATTTGCCTGTTCCATCATCTGCAAAAGTTAAACCTGCTGTAGCTGCGTTTAAAAGACCTGCTAATGTAGTTGCTGAATAAGTTCCGGCTGCAATTGTTCCTGTTTGAGCTACACCAGCATCAATTGTAAATGAATAAGCATCACTGGTACCTAAAGCAATTGTAAAGTTTTCAACCTCTGTACCTGTAGTTGTTCCACCTGTAGCTGCTGTAATTGTGAAATATTCACTATTAGTTCCTAGAACTGTTCCGGCAGATGTTGCACCTGTAACAGCAATAGAAGCTTTTGCCGCTGAAGTATAAGAAACTCCATCATAACTACCACCACAAACACGTACGACCCACAATGAACTCCCTCTTGCCAAGAACTCTAAAGCTCCGTAAGCCATATAAGAATCAGGAGTTGGAGTTCCAAATACTCTAATAAATTGTTCAGCAGATGTAATATAAGTTGCAGTATTTATAGGGCCTTTTGTAGCCGTTCCAATGATACCACATATACTGGTTGATAATGCAGGAGCGTATTCAGATAAATCAATTTCTCTAAATTTAACTCCTGGAGCGATATAATAAGCCATAGACTAACCTCCAAATATATTATTATTTATTTCTTTTCTAACAACCCTTTTTGTATTTTATTTCGGATATCTCCAGACATTTGATCAGGTCTAACCGTAATCATTGCACCACTAACAACACGAAGTGTGGTATCTTTACCATTTTCATTAATGTGAAGTATCTGCAGTTGTCGTTTTTTATTAATTAATTTAATTTTCTGCACTGGTACTTTTTTAATTTCTTTCGCCATTTTTACCTCCTTAGGTTTAGAAGCTTGTTCAATTGTTGAATCTGCAAAATACCAAGCATCTAGACAATAAGACTTGTAGTAATCGTAGGATATATATCCATAACCTTCTTGGCCCCAATTTGAGCCCCAACTATTTTTAATTTTTAAAAGCCCTGTTTCATCGTTATAACCACATACACATACAGCGTGCCCCCCTAATGCTCTCTCTTTTCTACCTGGCTTGGAAATAACGCCATCAACTGGACTAAAAATTCCCTTAAAACATAAAATTCCTATAGCCTGTGGACCTAAATTTAATAATAATTTTAATTCAGCTAAATTACTAATTCTCCAATAAGCTCCACTTTTGTACCAGCTAGCAACTCCTGCTGCCCATTTCTCCGGCTCTCCTTTAGTTTTAGGATCATAATTCCAACCCTGCTCTACAGGAACACCTTCTTTAGCCATTACTTTCATTGCGTATCTAAAAGCAGTGCCTTGAATATTAGGCCAAGGATCTATTTCTTTACACTTATAATATAACCACTGTTCTGATAAATCATAATTTTTTATATTGTCAGCAGCAATAAGTTGTTCAGTTTTTTCTTGCCATTCTTTCACAGCACATATAGCAAATGCAACACAACTTCCAAGACTACTTTGATTTTTAATAGGGGTCATTTCAGAAGTCCAATCTATCACTGAAGACGCTGTAGGTGTAGATAACTTACCTTTCTCCAAAAGAGTACCTGTGAGATAATCTCGCGTATCTTTTGGATCTTTTACTGCTCCAAAAATTATATCAGCCATTTTTTCCTCCGTTTATGAATACTCACCAACTCTTATTACATACTTACTAGGACTCTCAATGTAATCTATAATTACTTTTGAAATAGTAGGTGTTTCTGTGGGTATTCTAATCCACACACCTAATCTCACATTTACAGTGGAGTTATAAAAACCTGCTCTATCTTCCACCTGCTCTACATTTTCTGATAAACTTCCTTCTATATCTAAAGAAACACGATGAGCTATATCGGTTTCCCTATCAAAGACATGTACAATAGGACTATCTGCAACTGCAATCCAAAAAGTTTTCTGTAAATTTTGAATTTCATCTTTATTTTGAGCCCAAAAATCAATAATATATGGATGTGTAATAGGTATAGCTCTTACTCGAACAGCTCTTTGGGTTGTTGTATTCTCTCCTATTACTAAACCACTTCTATGAATATATGAATTATAACGACTTCCATCCAACTCTACATCTCCGGTCATATGGTATGACGCAAATGCGAGGGTTACTTTATTTTGATTATGATGCTTTGCATAGTTTTCAAAAGCGTTCTCTTTTTTACACTCAATAGTTTTAAGTGGTAGAGCTTCCTCAATATAATTACCTAGACCAATGTTGTAGTCTTTAAACACAGGAATCTCCTAAAGTTAAACTCATTAACACGCAAATTAAAGTACTTCTTCTATGGATTGCCATTAAGCTCTTTTGGCTCAACGACTTCTAGGGTCTTAGACTCGTCTAACGACAACGCCTCTGCCTAGTTTTTGTTTTACATCCGACTGCGTCCCACAGCCAGATGGTTTACTATATAATCTTATATTTAATCCTTCGTTCCTAATATTAATAGCTGCATTAACATCTCTATCATGATGGAAATTACAGATGTCACATATCCAATCTCTAATAGCTAATGTTAAATCTTTCTTTATAGATCCACAATTAGAGCACGTCTTGCTTGAAGGAAAAAATCTATCTACAAATACTAATTTTCTTCCATTCCAGTCAGCTTTATATTTTAGATAGCTAACAAATTTAGACCAACTAACATCGGAAATACATAGGTATTATATTTTTTTCCAATTATTTCTCCTAAATTATAATTTTTTCAAAGCTACTCTTAAATTAGTCAATTTATCTAAAACACCTAAACTTAATTTTTCTATCTTTTCAGGCAAATCTACTTCATCCGCTAAAGTATTCATTGTATTAAGAATTGTTTCAGCAGCATTGCTTAAGTTACTCAATGCTTCTTTTTTTGTCATTAATTTTGCATTAACGTTAATTTTAAATCCTAAAACTTTAGCCACTTTAAGAGCCAACTTTTTGTCTTTTCGATATAATGTTTTCAGTTCGTTTTTCAGTTCGTTTTTCATAAATTTCTCCTTAAGGTTAAGGTTTAGCTATTTCTGCTGCAAATTTAGAAACTTTAGCTAACATTTCTTTTAATTGGTTAAGATCTGTTACAAAATCCATATTAGAAGATCTATCTTTCTTAAAAAGATTAGAATGCATTGATAATGCTAATTTGTGATTCTTAACCATCCCTTTAATATTAAGATCTTCAAGACAGATTACTTGGTTTTCGTTAATTAATCTCGAAGATAGTTTATGTAAAAAATCCTTTCTCCTATCAGATATCTTTTCGTGACAAAGAGCAAGCTTAAATTTTCTA
>Ga0075125_10000017_pt1 | contig 52282 bp, 62 predicted proteins | sample AntAceMetag02UKN_FD_69810 | JGI IMG/M metagenome (GOLD analysis project Ga0075125, IMG submission 69810) | Saline lake microbial communities from Ace Lake, Antarctica - Antarctic Ace Lake Metagenome 02UKN | ecosystem: Environmental > Aquatic > Non-marine Saline and Alkaline > Saline | place... | reverse complement strand
CAATAAATTTTAGTAACTTATCCGCATATTTAGAAAGTCTTAAGAAATATGTTTCTTCTTTTAAAACTTTCGTAACACTTCCGCAGTCCGGACATTTATCACCATCAACTAATTGCGTTGGCGTAAAATAAGACTCACAGCTAACACAATAGTTACCAGTGTATTCCCCTAAATAAATATCATCATTAGCTAGTAATTTTTCAAAGATTTCTTGAACAATCAATTTGTGTCTTAGTTCAGTAGTTCTTATAAAGTCGTCATTTGTAATATTTAACAACTTCCATAAATCTTGAGCTAAGGTTGCCATGTAATCCACGTGTTCTTGTGGCGTTTTATTGTTTGCTTTAGCTGCTTCTTCAATTTTTTGACCATGTTCGTCTGTTCCTGTTAGGAATCTTGTCTCATAACCTTTTAAATCCTTATACCTTCTAATACTGTCACAAAGACATGTTGTATAAGCTGAACCGATATGAAATTTCCCACTAGGGTAATATATTGGTGTTGTTATATAAAATGTTTTTTTCATTGAATCCACCTCGTTAATATACTATTTTCTTTTTTAATTTATCTACAGCTTTTTCATTCAAAACCGCGCGTACTATTTCAAATACAAACTCATATATCGCGCCTACCGATCTACCAGTTATAAAAAATCCATCCCTCACAACTTTTAAATCATTCACGCGTTTAGCTTTTCCCATATCCTTTTCGGTTCCGGGAAAAGATGTATATTCTTTATTATCCATAATGCCCATCAAGCCAAACACAGTTGGAGCCGCACAAATAGCCATTAGCCATTTTTTTTGTTTATAGAAATCAAAAACTATTTTTTTAACAGCCTCTTCATTTCTTATTACAAAAGAATGAGCCCCTCCAGGAATTAATAAACCATCATAATCGAAAACACTTAATTTCTTCATAGGTTTATCAGGTATTATTTTAGTGCCATATGAACCAATTACAGTTTTTTTATTATAAACTGATACTAAATCAACTTCAATGTCGGCTCTTTTTAGTAAGTCTACAGTTGCTAAAGCCTCCATGTCTTCGAAGCCGTCTGATAATAAACATGCAAATTTCATATAATCACTCCTTTTCGATTTTAGAGTTTAAGTATTCAGTATAAATTTGATTTTTTGGAAATCCTGTCATTTGAGCTACTCTTTTCATAGCTTCAGTTTTCTTTAATCCTGTATTTACAAAATAATCTACTTGCTCAACAATACTTAAGTCAGATTTTTCTAGTTTTTCTTGATAACCTTCAATAATAACAACTAATTCCCCTTTAAGTTCAGGAAGCTCATTGTACTCACTAAGATTTCCGCGGATTATTTCTTCATAGCTTTTTGTAATTTCTCTGGCTATGCAAAAATTTCTTTCTCCTAAAACTTCATACATTGATTTAAGCGCTTGTTTAATTCTATGAATCGCTTCATAGAATATTAGCGTTTCTTTTCTATATTTTAGTTCTTCTAATTCAAGATTTCTTTTATTTGTCTTTGAATCTAAGAAACCATAGAACATAAATGGATGTGTTTTAATTCCGGACATAGTTAATGCCGGTAATAATGCATTAGCTCCGGGTAGTGATACAACATTATATCCCTTATCCAATACCCTTCTTACCAATTCATATCCTGGGTCACTTACTAAAGGCATACCCGCGTCTGATACTAATCCAATATCTAATCCGTTTTCTAAATCTTTGATTACGTTACCTAATTTCATCAATTGATTATGCTCATGAAAACTAATTAATGGTTTTTTAATTTCAAAGTGATTTAATAGTTTTATTGTTACTCTTGTATCCTCGGCGTAAATTTTACTAACTTCTTTAAGTGTTTTTAAAGCTCTTAAGGTTATGTCTTCAAGATTACCAATCGGAGTAGCTATTAAATACAAAGTACTTTTATTAGATTGATAATTAAGATTTCTTTTCATAAGATTCATCCCCTAAGTGGAATATTTCTAATACCTCTTTAGTATATTCGTTGCTTTCATCATAAATAACTAAAGGCTTTTCAATCTTTAAGTCACCTGTATTTCCATTTGCTCTAGCGTCAATTAATATCATCATTGCATCTTTAGATATTTTTGTGTAAACAAATTTCATCCTCTTAACAACAAATCCATGTTTGTTAAGTAATAAAATTATTTCTTCTAAACGATTAGCTCTATGAATAAAGTTCAAAGACCCTCCATTAGTAATCATTTTTTTTGCCGATACAATTATACCTTCTAAATCGATATACACTTCATGTCTAGCTATCGTGAAAGCATCTAAATCATTTAAGAATTTATCATGATGATATTTAAAAAATGGTGGGTTAATAGTAATAATATCAAAAATGTTTGTTTCATAATCTTTATATGCATCTAGAATATCTCTTTTATAAACTTTTATTTGATCTTCAAGATTATTAAGTTTTACACTTTTCTTAGCTAACTCAACAACATCATCTTGGATATCAATTCCAATTATTGGCTTCTTTGTTTTCAAAGATAGATAAAGAGGTATTGGCCCAAGCCCTGTGCCAAAATCAATTATTTTTTTAGCTCTTAAGTTTATTTTAACAAAATCTGCTAATAATAAAGAATCCAAAGAAAAGCGAAACAAGTCTTTTCTTTGAATAATTTTTATACCATCATAAGCTAATAAATCATGAATTTCTTCTTTTGACATGTTACTCCTCTAAATTTAATAATTCTTTATCAACTACATCTAATTTTTCTTGGGATGCTTTTTGTTTAAATTTAATATCAGAAATGTGAAATACATGTTGGGTATCTTTAATATTCACTGTCACTTGTTCAAGAATAAAGTTAACATTTGTAACTCGCCCTTTTCCTTCTGGAGTATCAACGTATGAATCCATTTTTGGCAGTTTTTGCCTTAATTCCTTGTATTGTTCATCTTCATAATGAATACAACATAAAAGTTTTCCACAAATACCTGATATATTATTTGGATTTAAAGATAAGTTTTGGTTTTTCGCCATTTTAATAGATACTGGTTGAAATTCATTTAGGAATGTCGTGCAACAAGTTTGACGTCCACAAGGACCAATTCCGCCCAATACTTTAGCTCCATCTCTAGTACCTACTTGTCTTAACTCAATACGAACATGAAATTCATTAGCTAAATCTTTAACTAATTCACGAAAATCAACTCGTCCCTCAGCATTAAAATAGATTATTAATTTGGCTCTATCTAGAGTATACTCACAATTTAAGAGTTTCATTTCTAGTTTATTCTTTTTAACTAATTCATCAGTTTTTAAAATAACTCGTTTTTCTTTTTCTACATTTTCTTCATATCTATTTATATCACTTGGATTAGCTATTCTCACTATTGGTTTTAATGGCGATACAAGTTCATCATTTCCAATCATCATTTTGTTAGAAACAACAAACCCTAATTCTACACCTCTAGCCGTCTCCACAACAACTTTATCTCCATTTTTTACATCTATATTTGCTGTATCAAAGTAATATTTTTTTCCTAAGCGATTAAATTGTATCGCTACTACAGAATGTTGCATATTTATAACCTCTTTCTAAGCATATTAGCATTTTATCGAATGCTAATTTGTTGTTGATATTATACTTCAATCTAGTTTTTAATCCAAGCATTTTTGCTAGATTATTTTCTAGATGTTTTTGAGACATCTTTTCAGATAATTTCTTAATTGTTGCTAATTCATCTTCAAAACAAATGTTTTCAAGACGCCTTAATTGATAATTTAATACATCCTTTTGATAGAAAATCATTAATGTTAAAAAGAAATCTGTAATATCATCTGATTTTAAAATGTCATCACTATTTTCTTTAAATAAAATTATTGAAGATGCATTCATTTCAAGAAAAGCTTTGTTAATATCTGTTACAAGTTTTATTACATTTATCATTTGAAAATCTTTTGCAATTTTAATCGCATTTCCCATATCAGCAGTATATTCACTAACTGAATTAGCAATATTCATTTCAATACCATTCTCGACTAACTGCTCTTTAATAATGTTTCTGTCAATTGGAGTAAAGTGTAAATTTTCGGCTCGAGAAATAATTGTCTTAAGTAACGAATTGTAATTTTCTGTTATTAATATTTGATAGATATCGGCCCCTGGCTCTTCCATTGTTTTCAACAAAGTGTTAGCTGAGTATAAGTTAAATTTGTCTGCTTCTTCAATGATATATATTCTTGGACCTCTTTCCAATGAAGCCTTTGAAAATTCTGTTATTAGTTCTCTTATTTGTTCCTTTTTTATTACTTTGCCTTTTGGTTTTATATAAAACAAATTTGGATGAGTTAAATTATCCACTCTTTTGCAGTTATGACATTCATTACATGGATTATGTCCATTGGGGTTAATGCATAACAAAGTCTTCGCAAATAAGAAAGCTGTGGATGTCTTTTTAGTGCCATTTGGGCCTTCAAAGATATATGCGTGTGAGATGCGGTTTTGTTTATAACTATTAATAAATATTCTAGAAATATCTTTTTGATATTTTCCAACTTCTTCCCATGTTTTTAAGGTCATAGCAGTCCTTTCTTAGAGAGTTCTATTTATAAGAGCAATCGCTTCTGTTGCAACTTTTTCAATAGGTTGTTCGCCATTAATTCTATGAATACGATTAGGGTATTTTTTTATTATTTCTAGGTATCCTTCATATATTTTCTTGTGAAACTTAAGTGGTTCAAGATCCAAACGATTCTTTTCGCGTTCTTCAGTCGAAAACACACGCTTTAAGCCTACTTCAGGTCTTACATCTACAAATATAGTCAAGTCAGGAAAAACGCCGTCAATCGCAAACATATTGATTGCAAGGACTTCATCAAACCCTAATTTTCTACCATAACCTTGATAAGCTAAAGAGCTATCAACATAACGATCACATAGAACTATTTTTCCAGCTTCCACAGCTGGTATAATTTTTTGATTTAAGTGTTGGCTTCTAGAAGCCGCATATAGTAACGCTTCTGTTCTTGGGTCCATTTCTATATGTTCTACATCATGAATTATATCTCTAATTTTTTCTGATATTTTAATGCCTCCAGGTTCTCTAGTAACTATCACTTCATAACCCTTATCGATTAAATACTTTTCTACCACCTTGATTACTGAAGTCTTGCCTGAACCATCTGGCCCTTCGAAACTTATAAATTTGCCTTTCATAATTTCACCTGCTTTACCCTACTATTATCTCACAATTATGCAATTTTTTAAATATATTATTTTAATTAAATATATTAGTATGATACAATATATCAAAAGGAAGATATATTATGCAAATTGACATTAGAAATTTATCTTTTGCCTATGGTCACAAAACTGTAATTAGTGGATTATCACACTCAATTAATTCTGGGGATTATATTGTTGTTAGAGGTAAAAACGGGACTGGAAAGTCAACTTTAATTAAATGTTTACTCGGTATCAATCCTGTAAAAAACGGAATGATTTTTTTGGATGATATAGATATAAACGCTTTTAAACATTGGACTAAGTTTGGATATGTTAGTCAAAACTTTGATGATTTTAATTACGAATTTCCTTTAACTGTAGAAGAACTATTAAAGTTCTCCTCTATTAAAAAAGGAACACAACATAATTATTTGAAATTATTAGACCAAATGGGTATTTTAGAAATCTTGAACCAAAATATAAATTCTTTATCAGGTGGACAACTTCAAAGAGTTTTTATTGTTAGAGCTATGCTCAACAAACCTGAAGTATTAATATTAGATGAACCAACCGCTTCTATTGATAAACAAAATACAGAGTTTTTCTATAAGACAGTTGATGAATTTAATAAAGAAGGAATAACTATTATTTTAATCACGCATACTGATTTAATAAAAAATATAAATTATACACATACTTTAACAATGAATTTAGATCTAACTTCAATAGTGGATGTTAAGCCTCCTGTCGAAGGAGATGATGCGCTATGATGTTATCATTCTTGAGCGATTTGTTTACACTGGACTTTATGTTAAGAGCGTTTATAGCCGGTATTATCTTGGGTATTTTAGCTCCTTTGATTGGTTCTATTGTAGTTGTTAGAAGGTTATCTTTTATCGCCGACACTTTAGGCCATTTCTCTTTAGTAGGTATATCAGTTAGTTTATTCTTATCCACCTTAGGGATATCAATTTTTTTTGAAAGACCACTATACTTAGGAATTGCATTCTCAATTGTCGGGGGATTCTTAATCGAGTTATTCCGAAGATCCTATAAAAACTATAAGGAAATTTCTATGGTAATTGTAATTTCTTTAGGTTCTGCATTAAGCGCAATTTTCTTTTCATTATCAAAAAAAACCGGATCGTTATATAATTATCTTTTTGGATCAATTCTAACTATCACAGATTACTATTTGGTACTAATTGTAATTACTGCGATTATAGTAATTGCTCTATTTGTGATTTTTTGGAAACAGATACTTTCTGTCAGTTTTGATGAAACAACAGCTAAATTTTTAGGAATTAACGTTGGGCTTTTTCAAATGATGTTTATGATACTACTATCAATTGTAGTTTCCGTACTGCTTGAATCAGCTGGTGTCTTACTGATTTCATCAATGATGATTATTCCAGTAGCGGCAGCTATGAGAATCGGATTGAGTTTCAAATCTACTTTAGTTTTATCGATTGTATTTTCTGAGCTAAGTGTATTCTTTGGACTATGGGTAGCATATTCCGCAAAGATTCCTTCGGGAGCAGCTATTGTTTCTGTTAATATAATAATATTAGTAATTATAGCAATCGTAAAAAGAGTTGTTCAAAAACGTAATATTGCAAAATTAGATGCACTTCAAAAATAAAATAAAACGCTGATTAAATCAGCGTTTTTTTAATATGTTATCTCTTCTAAATATAAACCACAAGCAGGTGCTAAGTTTTTAGTATGTTCCCTGCTTTTTTCTTTGATTATTTCTTGTATGTTTAAATCTAATTTGCCATTAGAAATTTGAACTAATGCATATACTAAAATTCTAATCATGTATCTTAAAAAACCATTTCCTTCAAACACCAAAATTAACTCTTTGTCATGCTTTATCAAGTCAGTTTTGTATATTGTTCTAACTGTTGTATCAGGTTGCCCTTTACAAAAACTAGTGAAATCATATGTTCCAATCAATTGTTTAAGATTCTTCAAAAGAGTATCGGTATTTAATTCTTTGATATACCACTCATAATTAATTTTAAAAGGGGTTCTCTCATTTAAAATGATTTTATATATATATCGCTTCTTATACACATCGTATCTTGAATGAAATAATGGGTGTACTTCTTTCACTGATTTAACTAATATATCGTTAGGTAACTGATAATTTAAGTACTCAAACCACTTATCTTTTGTTAAAGACCTATCAGAATCAAAATGAAATACATAGTTTAGAGCATGTACTCCCGTGTCAGTTCTTGAAGCCCCTTGAACCAAAGTATGAAATCCATTTACTGCTGAAATAACTCTAGTTAATTCACCTTGTATGGTTGGTTGATCTTTTTGAATTTGAAATCCATTATAATTGTGTCCATCATAACTAATTACACACTTGTATCTCTGGCGATAATCTGGCTTAGTAAATATAATAATTCTTCTAATCAAATCACTTTCAAAACCTAATTTCAGCGGATTTTCCAAACTATTATACCCATAAAGCATATGAGAATTATCTATTGAAGAAACATCAACATCTTCGAATAATTTTGCATACTTTAATAAAGCTTTTTCTACATCGTTTATTCCAAAAAATACTTTTTCATCTAATTTTAATCCTACGTCTTGATGGAGTAATTTAAAATTAACAATCATTTAAATCACCTTAATAAATATCGCGCCAGCTAAACACAATAATGTAAAAATACCGCTATATACATCAATCATAGAAAATTTTAATACGTTAATTCTTGTTCTTGATTGTCCAGGAACAAAATTTCTGGACTCCATAGCGTCAGCCAATTCTTCACTTCTCATGAACGCAATGATAAACATTGGCACTAATAATGAAATAATTTGCTTTAATTTATCCTTCAATTTCCCCTCACTAAAGTCGGCACCTCGGCTCGCTTGAGCAGCCATAATTTTTTGAGCTTCATCAAAAATGGTTGGTATATATCTAAGACTTAACGATATAATTAAAGCGAAATCTTCTGAATTAAATCCTATCTTTTTTAATGGTCTCAGTAAGCTTTCAATCCCGTGAGTTAAATCTGTAGGTTTAGTTGTTAAAGTCAAAACTGTTGTAAAAGTTATTATGATTAAAATCCTAACTACAACAAAAACAGACATCTCTATACCTTTTTCATAGATTGTTAGAGAAAAAGAATAAAAGTCAGTTCCAAAATTAACATATCTTAGAATAAAATATACACCCAAAATAAATGCAATAAACATTAGAATTTTAAACTTGCCAATTTTAACTAGTAATCTCCAAATTATAAATGCTATAACAACGCCGATAACACTATATAAGTTGAAATGCATATTAGCTTGAGACAATATCTTACCTTCTGTATTTAATGCAACCTGAAAAACAAACGTGAAGATTAGTAATACAAATATAGCTTTCAAACCTTTAATTACTTTGATAATCGAAATTCTTCCTAAAAGTAGAATAAATAGTGCTATTCCAAAAGCAATGAATAATTGAGCGATATTTTCTAACATGAAAACCGCAATCATGAGAAACAATACAGCTACTATTTTTGTTCTAGGGTCTAATTTATAAAAGAAACCTTTTCCTGGAATGTATTGACCAATAATAATGCTATTCATTCTTGGCCACCCTATTTAATTCTTTAATAACATTTTCTACGGTTTTTTGATAGATATTAATGTCTAAATTCATCGTTTCTTTTATATGCTTTAGTGTTTTTATTGTATTTGGAAAGTCTAGATGATTTTTATCCAAAATATCACTCTTAAAGAGTCTTTCGGGTGAACCATCAAATGATAACTCGCCATCTTTTAGTACAAGCACTCTATTAAAATACTGATATACTAAATCCATATCGTGAGTAATAATAATTATTGTTTTATTCGTTTTTTTGTGAATACCTTTAAACAACTTCATTAATGTATTTTTACCTTCAGGATCTAATCCACTTGTCGGTTCATCTAACACTAATATTTCAGGATCTAAAGCTAATATACCAGCAATACTTACTCTTTTCTTTTCTCCACCACTAAGATTAAATGGATTTCTGTTTAAATATGATTCATCTAAGCCCACTAATTCTAGAGATTTTAAAGCCAATTTTTTTGCTTCTTCAAGAGATACTTTAAAATTGAGCGGTCCAAACATAATATCTTTTTCTACAGTGTCTTCAAATAACTGATATTCTGGAAATTGAAATACCAATCCCACACTCTTTCTGATACTATTATATTTGATTTTTTTGTCTCTTTTTTTAGTTATTATATTATTAAAAATCTCAACCGTCCCTGATGTAGGGAAAATTAATGCATTCATATGTTTTGCTAGCGTTGACTTACCAGATCCGGTATGTCCTACTAAAGCTATAAATTCGTCATGTTCCGATATACTCAAAGATATGTTGTGAATCGCCTTATATGTTACCTTTGAATAAGATGCATATTCATGAGTTACTTGGTTAAAGCGTATTCCCATAATTTTTCCTTAATTTCTATATTTTTTACTAAAGAAGCAACTTCTAAAGCCACTGGCAATTCTAAGTGACATTCATGGAATACTTCCGGTTTTTTTAATATTTCAGCTGTTTCTTCAAAGGCATACAGTTCACCTTTATTCAATATCAACATTTTATCTGCTAAAAGAGCTTCATTAACATCATGAGTTATCATGATGATAGTCAAGCCTTCTTTGTTTAAAGATTTTATATACTCAATTAAATCGTTTCTTGTATAAGGGTCTAACATAGATGTAGCTTCATCAAATATAAGAATATCTGAATGCATAGCTAAAATACCCGCTATAGCTACTCTTTGTTTTTGGCCACCAGAAAGATTAGATGGCTGTTTATCTAGATATTTTAACATTCCTACTTTTTTAGCGTAAAAATCTATTTTTTGTAACATCTCTTCTCTTGGAAAACATAAATTTTCCATACCAAAAGCTATGTCGTCTCTTACGGTGACACCTACAAATTGGTTATCTGGGTTTTGAAATACTATTCCTATTTTCTTTCTTAATTCATAAGCTGTCTCGTCATTTAGCAAAACTTGATCAATTAAGATTTTGCCTTTTTGAGGTTCTAATAATCCTACTAAAGTCTTAGCTAAAGTTGACTTTCCTGAGCCATTATGACCTAAAATAGCTATCCATTCACCTTTGTTAATCTCAATATTAATATTTTTTAAACCCAATTTTTTCTCGTTATAAGAAAAACTTACATCTCTAACTGAAATAATACTCATATAAGCACCGTCCAACTTAACATTATATCAAAAAAAGTAAAAATTACCTAATTAAATAACGCTTTTTCAATATCTCTTAAAGCTACTATTCCTAGTAGTTTTTGTTCTTTTTCTCCTTCTTCAGTGACAAGAAGTAAGAGCAATTCTCTTCTGCTTTTTAAGTCACTTGTAAAACAATCATAAGCTTCATTTATAGAAGCATCTTTACCAATAAAATTAAAGTACTTTCTAGGATCAGAATTTAAGTCAATTGATTCCAATATATCTTTTATTTTCATATCTTTAGTTAAAGATATATTTTTATGCATTGAAAGATAATCATAGGCTGATTTTTCTGTAAATACACCCATTAATTCATTATGATCAATAATAGGAATTGTATTAAAACCATGTTCTTTCAGCATGTATATTACGTCACCAACACTTGCGTTTAATCCTGCGGTTTTTAACTTGGAAAATTTAACCATTATATTTCCTACTTTTAAAGGTTCACAGATTTTATCTACAACTTTTCTAAAATCATCAAGAAACTTTTCGCTTGGAATTACCACATCGTTATTATGAGAAATTATGTTTCTTATTTGTGAAGCTTGCCGAAGAATATCAAAATTGTATTTATTACTTATTAATGGATTTTTATTGCCTTTTTTTATTTTATATATTGTAGACATGAATCCAGAATATGAATAATTTCCTTGACTATATTCTATTCTAAGGTATTTTTCTAATTTCTTGAATAAATCTAAAAAATGTTGTTCGTTTGCCATGTAAATCACCCCTTGTATAATGTTTATGTAAAAACCTAATTAAATAAATTTTGTAATTGATTGTATATTTGAGTTGTTTCTAATGTACTTTTTAGATTTATATAGTAATAATCTTCTCCATCAATTATCTCAATCCAGTCGTGCGTGCTATCTCCTAAGTTTAGATACACAGCTAAGTCGCCTTCTATAATAAAAAAGCCCTTTTTAACATTTTTTACTGAGGATCCATTTGTTTTTCTAGTTATTTCTACTGGAGAAATCATAGTTACTGTTACTTCATTGTCAATTATTATTGTCTGACTATATAATCCGTCACTTACTTCTAAAGTATTTGTAGTTTCATCAATTGTAATCTCAGCTTCTTTTGAACCATTAAATACAATAAATAATGAAAAACCAATTGCAATTATTGTTATTACTATTCCTAGAATATTCTTTACTTTACTATTACTGTTTTTCACCTAAATTACTCCTTATATGTATGTCTTCATTTATATTATACATCATCCAATAGTAATGATTACGTTTTTATTTAAATAGAATTCTATTTAAATAAAAAACCGAAATATTTCTATCTCGGTTTTATAAATTTTATTGATTTATTAAACTAATTCAATAACAGCCATTGGACAAGAGTCACCTCTTCTTGGCCCAATTCTGTAGATACGTGTATATCCACCATTACGTTCTTTAAATCTAGGCCCTAATTCAGTGAATAACTTTGCCATAGCAAATTGGTCATCAAGTTTTAAGTCTCTGACTGTTTTTTCTGCTACTCTGGCTGAATTTAAGTCGCCTTTTTTAGCAAGAGTAATTAATTTTTCAACAGTTCTTCTAACTTCTTTAGCTTTTGTAACTGAAGTTTCAATTCTCTCATGCATAATAAGTTGCGTTGCTAAATCACGAATTAGTGCTTTACGATTAGAGCTATTACGACTAAGTTTTGTATATCCTCTACTACTCATTATTTCCTCCTATCGATTAGTGTTTAGCTAAGCTTAAATTCATTTCTTCAAGCTTTTGCTTAACTTCCTTCAATGATTTTTTACCTAAGTTTCTAACTTTCATCATATCTTCTTCAGATTTTTCAATTAATTCTCCAAGTGTATGAATTCCAGCTCTTTTTAGGCAGTTATATGATCTTACAGAAAGATCTAAGTCTTCAATTGGTTTTTCTAAATTGCGATTTTTCTCTTCGCTTTTTCTTTCGATCATAAAGTTTTCTTCTATTTCTTGTTCAGAAAGCTCAACTACTGTTTCATAATGATTAATTAACATTTGAGAAGCAGTACCTATTGCAGCTCTCGGATCTATTGAACCATTTGTCCAAATTTCTATAGATAATTTGTCATAATTTGCAGAATCCATAACTCTAGTCTTTGTAATATTGTAATTTGTTTTTAGAACTGGAGTATAGATACTGTCTATTGCTATATCATTTACATCTTCACGGTAAACAGCGTTATCTTTTGCGCTAACATATCCGTTACCTTTTCTAGCTTTCATAACCATTCTTAATTCTTTACCTGCATTAACATGACAGATATAATGGTCTGGATTAACTATTTTAACTTGTTCATCAGCTAAAATATCTCCAGCATATACATCTTTAGGTCCGACAACAGTAATATCTAATCTTTTTTCTACTTGTGCATCTTCATTATCAACAGATATAATAACTCCCTTTAAATTAAGAACAATTGCAGTAACATCTTCAACGACATCTTCAATAGGTGTGAATTCGTGTACTACGTCATTGATATTAACATTAACTATTGCTGCTCCAGGTAAAGAAGACAATAAAACTCTTCTTAATGAATTACCTAATGTGATTCCAAAGCCTCTATCTAGAGGTGTTATTACAAATCTTCCGTAAGTATCATTAATTTCTTCCGTTATAGTTTTTGGTTTTTCGAATTTCAAGTCCTTCATGGATACGCCTCCTAACCGCGTGGTCGTTTTCTAGGACGACAACCGTTATGTGGAACTGGTGTAACATCTTTGATAGCTGTAATTTCTAATCCTGCTACTTGTAAGCTTCTAATTGCAGCTTCACGTCCAGGACCTGGTCCTTTAACTTCTACTTCAACTTTTTGAACTCCATTGTCCACAGCTGATTTAGCAGCTGCTTCTGATGCTAAGCCTGCAGCGAACGGAGTAGATTTACGGCTACCTTTATAACCGATTGCCCCTGCTGAGCTCCATGCAATTGCATTTCCTTTAGTATCAGTAATTGTGATTATTGTATTATTGAAAGTCGAATGAATATGTGCAATTCCTAATGGAATATTCTTTTTCACACGACGTTTTGTTCTTACATTACGTGCCATAATTATTCATTTCTCCCTTCTATTTTTTCTTATTAGCTACTGTTTTTCTTGGACCTTTACGTGTTCTTGCATTATTTCTAGTATTTTGTCCACGAACTGGTAGCCCTCTTCTGTGACGAATTCCTCTATAAGAACCAATTTCCATTAATCTCTTAATGTTTAAAGCTCTTTCTCTTCTTAAGTCACCTTCTACTGTATGTTTTTGTACTTCCTGACGAATTTTTACTACTTCTTCATCAGTAAGGTCTTTTGTTCTTTTATCTTCAGAAATTCCAGCAGCTGCCAAGATTTTTTCTGATCTTGTTCTACCGATTCCGAATACATATGTTAGAGATATTACTATTCTCTTTTCTCTAGGAATATCTACTCCTGCAATACGTGCCATAATTACCCCCTATTTTCCTTGTCTTTGTTTATGTTTTGGATTTTCACAAATAACAAGTACTTTTCCCTTTCTCTTAATAATTTTACATTTATCACAGATTTTTTTCACAGATGGTCTTACTTTCATGCCATTACCTCCTAAAATCTTTCTTCAAATTGTTTTTAATATTTTATTTCATTCTATAAGTAATTCTACCACGTGTTAAATCGTAAGGCGATAATTCAACCTTTACTTTATCACCTGGTAAAATGCGTATGTAATGCATACGGATTTTACCAGAAACGTGTGCTTTAATTCGGTGTCCGATTTCTAGCTCGACGATAAATTGCGCATTCGGCAACACTTCGATAACTTTTCCATTCATTTCTATTACGTCTTCTTTTTTTGCCAAGTTAAAATCACTCCCTTATAGCGTGGTTAGGATCTCGTAACCATCTTTAGTAATCAATATCGAATGCTCAAAATGAGCTGATAATGATTTATCTCTAGTTATCGTTGTCCAACCATCTTTTAGTACTTTTACTTCTTTGTTACCTATATTAATCATAGGTTCGATTGCTAAAGTCATTCCTGCTTTAAGAATGATTCCTCTATGTGGCAATCCATAATTTGGAATTTGTGGATCTTCATGAAGTTTACTACCAACTCCATGTCCAACAAATTCTCTAACTACTGAATAGCCTAAGCTTTCAGCTTTTTTTTGAACATGATGAGATATATCGGATAGGTGATTATTAGCTTTTGCATATTCTAATCCTGCAAATAAGCTAGCTTTGGTTCCTTCTAGTAATTTTTTTGCTTCTTCAGAAATCTCGCCACATGGATATGTCCAAGCTGAATCACCGTGATATCCTTTGTACACAGCACCTATATCAACAGATACAATATCTCCTGATCTTAAAACTCTGTGTGGACTTGGAATACCGTGAACAACTTCTTCATTAATTGATACACATGCAGATGCTGGAAATCCACTATAATTTAAGAATGATGGTATAGCACCCTCATCTCGAATTACTTTTTCAACCAAATCATCTAATTGTTTTGTTGTTACTCCTGGCTTAATAGCTTTTGACACAGCTTTGTGAGCTAATGCAACTATTCTTCCAGCAATTCTCATTAATTCTACTTCTCGATTTGATTTTCTTGTAACCATTTTATTCACCTATACTTTCAATAATATCATTAAAAACCTTGGCCGAAGATTGTTCGCCATCAATAACATTTAATAGTCCTAATCGACGATAATGTTCTAACAGCGGTCTGGTCTTTTCATTGTAGATATATAGACGATTCATTACTGATTCTTCTAAGTCATCTTCACGTTGTATCAATTCACTTCCGCAATGATCACAGATGCCTTTAACAACCGGTGGATGATAATCAACATGATATGTATGTCCACATTTAGAACAAACTCTTCTACCCGCCATTCTATGAAGTAATACCACATTGGCAACATCAACATTAATAACAGCAGTTAATTTAATTTTTAATTCTTTTAACATTATATCTAGAGCTTCAGCTTGTGCTTCCGTTCTAGGATATCCATCAAGCATAAAACCATTTGGATAATCTCTTTTACTTAATAATTCTTTTACAATATCGTTGGTCATTTTATCGGGAACTAGATTACCTTGTGCAAGGTACTTCATTGCTTCTTTACCTATTTCTGACTGTTTCTTAATCTCTTCACGGTAAATATTTCCGGTAGAAATATGATTAAGATTATAGTGTTTTAATAGTTTAGTTGCTTGAGTACCTTTACCTGCACCCGGTTTTCCCATTATCAATAAATTCTTCATCGATAATCCTTAACGCATAAATCCTGTATATGTCTTTTCTTGAGTATCTGTTTCTATTTGTTTAGCAGTCTCTAATGCAACCCCAACGATAATTAATAGTGATGTTCCTCCGATTTGAGCATATGAATGACCTAAGATCATTGAAGTGATAATCGGTAAACTCGCTATAATAATAAGATAAAATGCACCAATTACTGTGATTCTAAATAAAGTCTTAGTAATGTATGATTCTGTTTCATATCCAGGTCTAACACCAGGAATATATGCATTTTGTTTTTGTAAATTTTCCGCCATTTGTTCAGGCTTAATAATAATGAACGTATAGAAGAAAGTAAATATAAAAACTAATAAAATATATATAGCAAAACCAATTGGTTGAGTATATGAGAATATTTGTGATAACCAGTTACTTGCACCAGCACCTATATTTATATAATTAAAAACTGTATTAGGTAAAGATAGAATAATTGATGCGAATATTACTGGAATAACTCCCGCTGTATTAATTCTTAATGGAATGTTAGATTCCGTTTTTCCTTTAAATTTTGCTGTTGCTGGTCTATTAGCATATTGAATAGGTATTTTCCTGGTTGCAACTTGCATGTAAGTAACACCTACCAATACTATAATGAACACCATTATACAAACTCCAAATAGGAGATATCCTGATAGAGCGCCTTGATTAGCATAAACTTCACTTAGCGAACCAGAAGGGTCAGTAATATAGTATTGAATTAATGACGTGATTGTACCTGGGAAAGACATAATGATACCACCAACGATTAACATTGATGAACCGTTACCGATTCCTTTTAATGTAATTTGATCAGCCATCCAGATCATGAATGCTGTACCAGCAGTCAATACTACAGCAATATAGAAGTAAACTAGGAACCACAAGTTTCTACCACCTAAAGTAGCCCAGTCACTTACGAATGTTTGAAATAATTGTGTTTGTGAATCATGGAATGCAAATGTCATAGCTAAAGCTTGAACAAATGCTAACGCAATAGCCATATATCTAGTTACTCTAGATATTTTTTGTCTACCAGTTTCACCCTCTAAACTCCACTCTTTTAATACTGGAATTATATCCATTTGTAACATTTGCACGATAATTGATGCAGTAATGTAAGGACTAATTCCTAAAGCAATAATTGAATAGTTTTTCAAGGCGTTCCCTGAAATCGAGTTAACAATACCTAAGAACCCAGTGTTATCAAATAAATCTGTTAACATATCTGCATTAATAAGTGGCATTGTTACGTATGTAAGTAATTTGAAAACTAAAAATGCTAATAATGTAAATCCAATCTTTTTCATTAAATCTTTATTCTTGAAGATTTTTTTTAGAGTCTCCATTATTATATTACCTCAGTTTTTCCACCAGCAGCATTAATAGCCTTTTCAGCTGAAGCTGTAAATTTGTGAGCCTTTACTGTAAGTTTAACTTCTAATTTCCCTTTTCCTAAAATTTTTACCCCGCTAAGTACTTTTCTAACTAAACGATCTTTTATAAGAAGTTCAGGCGTTACTACAGTACCTTCTGCGTATTTGTTTAAATCTTCTATGTTTACAATACCGTATTCTTTTCTAAAAGGGTTAGTAAATCCTTTTTTTGGAAGACGTTTGTATAGAGGTGTTTGTCCACCTTCGAAACCTAGTCTTACTCCTCCACCAGAGCGTGAGTTTTGACCTTTGGTACCGCGTCCTGCAGTTTTACCATTACCAGAACTAGTTCCACGTCCTTTTCTCTTGCCGTGTTGTGTTGAACCTAGATTAGGTTTTAATTCATGTAAATTCATAAACTACCTCCCTATTTCTTAACTTCTTCGACATTTACTAAATGATGAACGGTTCTTATCATACCTTTAATCATATCATTATCTTCTTTTACTACAGAAGAAGTTCTTTTAGTAAGTCCCAAAGCTTTTATTGTTTTTACTTGATTAGGTTTATGTCCTGATAACCCTTTTACTAATGTAATTTTAACCTTTGCCATTATTTGAGTACCTCCTCAGGAGTTAGCCCTCTCATCGCCGCTACTGTTTCTAGGTTACGTAATTCTTTTAAACCAACAATAGTTGCATGAACAATGTTAATAGGCGTATTTGAACCTAATGATTTACTTAATACATCTTCAATACCAGCTAACTCAAGTACAGCACGCACTGGACCCCCAGCGATAACTCCTGTACCTTCTGCTGCTGGACGTAAGAATACTTTACCAGCGCCAAATTTTCCTGTTACAGAATGAGGAATTGTTGTTCCTTTAATTGGTACTAATACTATGTTTTTCTTAGCATCTTCGATAGCTTTTTTGATAGCGTCTGGAACTTCACCGGCTTTACCAGTTCCGAATCCTACTTTACCTTTTTTATCTCCGACAACAACTAATGCTGAAAAGCTGAATTTTCTACCACCTTTTACAACTTTAGTTACACGGCCGATACTAACAACTCTTTCTTCGTAGAGTTTAACTTCTTTTTTTCTTGGATTTCTATTTTTTCTGTTGTTTCTTTTGTTATTATTTCTGTTGTTAAAACTACTATTTCTATTACTATTTCTATTATCATTGCTATTGGTATTATTGTTGTTGTTATTAGCTTGAGTTTCTTTCTTAGCTTCAACAGGTTTTTTGTTTTCTTCCATTATAGTTAACCTCCTTCTAGAATTCTAGCCCTTCGGCTCTTGCAGCATCTGCCAATGCTTTAATTTTACCATGGTATAAATATCCACCACGATCAAATACTACTTTTTTATATCCCTTTTTCACTGAAAGTTTACCGATAGCAGTACCAACGGCTTTAGCTCCTTCAATGTTTGCTCCATTAATTCCTTCAATTTCTCTTGAGTTCGCTTGTGCTAAAGTAACTCCATTTAAATCGTCGATCAATTGTGCATAAATTTGTTTGTTAGAACGGAATACGCCAAGACGAGGTCTTTCAGCAGTTCCTTTCATATGAAATCTAATACGACGATGTCTTTTTTGTCTTTGTTTATTTTTATTTACTGGTTTAAACATAATTTATCACCTAACTAATTACTTAGCCGTTTTCCCTTCTTTACGACGAACTTTTTCATCTCTATATCTGATACCCTTACCTAGGTAAGGCTCAGGTGGACGAACTTTACGAACGTTTGCCGCAAATTCTCCAACGATTTGTTTATTAGCACCTTTAATATAAACTTCTGTGTTTTTATTTTTAGGAATTTCAACAGTAATTCCTTCTGGAATTACCATTTCAACTGGATTTGAATATCCAACATTTAAAACCAATGTTTTAGGATCTTTTAATAGGGCACGATACCCAACACCTTTAATATCAAGGATCTTAATATATCCATTTGTTACACCAATAACCATATTATTCAATAACGCTCTTGTTGTTCCATGTAAAGAACGGTAGCGTAATGAATCATCTGGTCGGGTTACAGAAATTACATTTTTTTCTAACTTTATTCCAATACTAGGATCGAAATTAAAGCTAAGTTCCCCTTTAGGTCCTTTAACAAGTACGAAATTACTTTCGTTTATGTTAACTTCAACACCTTCTGGAACTTGGATCGCTTGTCTACCGACACGACTCATCTTTCTTGCACCTCCATTATATAAATTACCATACGTATGCTATTACTTCGCCACCGATTTTGCTAGATCTCGCAGCTCTATCAGTCATAATACCTTTAGATGTAGATACAATAGCAATTCCTAAACCATTTAATACTCTAGGAATGTCATCAGTTTTTGCGTACACACGTAAGCCAGGTTTGCTAATTTTTTTCAAACCTCTAATTACTCTTTCTTCAGTTTCTAAATATTTTAAAGTTACTTTTAAAGTACCTTGTACTCCATCATTCAAACGTTCAAAATCAACTATATATCCTTCTTGTTTTAAAACACCAAGGATTTCCGTTTTTAATTTTGACGCTGGCATTTCAACTGTTTTATGTTTCATTTGATTTGCATTACGGATTCTTGTTAGCATATCCGCAATTGGATCTGTCATTACCATATTATAATGCCTCCTTCCTTACCAACTTGCTTTTTTAACGCCAGGGATTTGTCCCTTGTAAGCTAATTCACGAAAACAAACACGACATAATTTAAATTTACGATATACAGCATGAGGACGTCCACAACGTTCACATCTAGTATAATTTCTTACAGGAAATTTAGATCCTCTTTTTTGACTAACTTTTTTTGATGTTTTTGCCATAATATCCTCCTTATTTCTTGAAAGGCATTCCGAATTGTCTTAATAATTCTAATGCTTCCTGATCAGTTTTTGCTGTGGTTACGATAACTATATCCATACCACGTATTTTTGATACTTTGTCGTAGTTTATTTCTGGGAAAATTAATTGTTCTTTAACACCTAATGTATAGTTTCCTCTTCCATCAAATCCTCTAGGATTTACACCTCTAAAGTCTCTAACTCTAGGCAATGCGATTGTAACTAATTTATCAAAGAAATCGTACATTCTTTCGCCACGAAGTGTAACTTTACATCCAATAGGCATACCTTCACGAAGTTTAAAACTCGCTATTGATTTTTTCGCTCTTGTAATAAGAGCTTTTTGCCCAGTTATTTGTGCTAATTCATTAACGGCATCATCTAATACTTTAGGATTCGCAACAGCATCTCCAGCACCGATATTAACAACGATTTTGCTGATTTTTGGAGCTTGCATGATTGAAGTATAGTTGAATTTTTCAATTAAAGCTTGTACAATTTCAGCTTTGTATCTTTCTTGTAATCTATTCATTTTTTACTCCCTCACTAGTCCAAAACTTCGCCAGATTTTTTTGCAAATCTAACTTTGACTTCTTTTTCTTCTTTATTGACTTTTTTAGTCACTGTTTTATATCCTACTTTTGTAGGCTTTTTAGCTTTTGGATCCATTAACATAACATTTGAAATATGGATTGGTTTTTCAACTTCCATAATTCCTCCATCTGGATTAGCTTGAGAAGGTTTCAAGTGTTTTTTAACTTTTGATAATCCATCACCTTCAAGTACAACTCTGTTAGATTTGTTTAAAACCTTCATAACTGTACCTTCTTTTCCTTTATCTGCACCAGAGATTATTTTGACTTTATCGCCTGTTTTTAATTTCATGATATGCGCCTCCTATAATACTTCTGGAGCTAGAGAAACGATTTTTGTAAATTCCTTATCTCTTAACTCTCTTGCAACAGGACCGAAAATACGTGTCCCTTGAGGACTGTTATCTTCTTTTATGATTACTGCTGCGTTGTCATCAAATTTTAAATATGAACCGTCTGCACGACGTATAGCTGATTTAGTTCTTACTATTACTGCCTTTACAATTTCACCTTTTTTAACTGCACCACCTGGTGTTGCAGCTTTTACAGTTGCTACAATGATGTCGCCAACACCTGCGTATCTACGACCTGTACCACCCAAAACTTTAATTGTTAAAATTTCACGTGCGCCTGAATTGTCAGCGATTTTTAATCTACTTTCTTGTTGTATCATAATCAGACCTCCTATTTATACTGACTGTCTTGATTTTTCCACTATTTCTAGTAAACGAAAACGTTTAGATCTAGATAGTGGACGACATGCAGTAATTTTAACAACATCACCTTCGTGGGCTTCATTTTTTTCATCATGAGCTCTGAATTTCTTAGATGATATAACTCTTTTACTATATAAAGGATGTTTCTTATATGTAGTTACTAAAACTGTAATAGTTTTATCGTTTTTATTAGAAACGACAGTACCAGTAAATACTTTGTGATTGATATTGTTTTCCATAATAATCCTCCCTATTTACTTTCTCTCTCAGTAAGAACAGTTTTCATACGAGCGATTGTTTTTTTAACGATACTAATGCGTGCAGTGTTTTCTAATTGACCTGTTGCTTGTTTGAAGCGAAGATCAAATAGTTCTTTTTTAAGATTTTCAATTTCTTTTAAAATATTTTCGGTGTCCATTTCACGAATGTTTTTTGCATACATCATTTTGAATCACCACTTTCTTTTTGAACTATCTTTGTTTTGATAGGTAATTTATGTTTAGCGAGTCTTAAAGCTTCTCTAGCGATTTCTTCACTAACTCCAGCTACTTCAAAGATTACTTGTCCTTTTTTCACTACAGCTACCCATTCTTCAGGTGAACCTTTACCAGATCCCATACGGACTTCTAAAGGTTTCTTTGTTTTTGCTAAGTGTGGGTAAATTTTAATCCAAACTTGCCCAACTCTTTTCATATGACGAGTCATCGCGATACGGCTTGCTTCTATTTGACGAGCTGTAATCCAAGCACCGTCTAAAGCTTGTAAACCGAAATCTCCAAAAGCTACTTCAGTATTACCTTTGGCTTTACCTTCGTAACTTACTCTGTGAGGGCGACGATATTTAGTTCTTTTAGGCATTAACATAATTATTTAGCCCCCTTCTTCTTAGAAGGTAAAATTTCCCCTTTGTAAATCCATACTTTGATTCCTAATTTCCCATATGTTGTATTAGCTTCTGCTAATGCATAATCGATATTAGCTCTTAAAGTATGAAGTGGAACATTTCCTTCGCTGTATCCTTCGCTACGTGCCATTTCAGCGCCACCTAGGCGACCTGAGATTAATGTTTTACATCCTCTTGCTCCAGCTTTTAGAGCTCTTTGGATAGCAACTTTTTGCACTCTTCTGAATGAAGCTCTATTTTCTAATTGGCGAGCGATATTTTCCGCCACTAGTAGAGCATCTATTTCTGCACGTTTAATTTCAACTACATTTAAATATACTGTTTTGTTTGTAAGTTTTTGTAATTTAGCTACTACAGCTTTTTTTGTTTCAGCATTTCTACCGATAACCATACCTGGTTTAGCTGTATTAACAGTAATAATTACTCTTTTCTTACTTCTTTCAATTATAATTTTAGAAACACTTGCATTTTTATAAAGAGCATAGATTAATTCGCGAATTTTAATATCTTCATGTAATAGATCTGCAACTTCATTTTTATTTGCATACCATCTTGATTCCCAATCAAGTATGATACCAATACGTTGTCCTATCGGATTTACTTTTTGTCCCATAAAATTCCCTCCTTACTCTTTCTCTGCCACTGTGATATATACGTGGCTAGTTCTTTTTAAAATTTGAAATGCTCTACCTTGTGCATGTGGTTGCATTCTTTTCATTGTTTTACCTTCTCCAACGAAGATTTCTTTAATATATAACTTGTCTTGTTCTAATTGATAATTATGTTCTGCGTTCGCAACTACAGATTTTAATAATTTTTCAAGAATTAGAGAAGCTCTTCTTGGTGTGTTTCTTAAGATTGCATATGCATCACCAACTTGTTTGCCTCTTATTAATCTACAAACTAATCTTACTTTTTGAGGTGAGATTCTAACTGTTCTAAGTACGGCTTTAGCTTCCATTAAATCTTACCTCCCTTAGTGACTTTCTTATCCGCATGACCGCGGTAAGCTCTAGTCGGAGCGAACTCTCCTAATTTATGGCCAACCATATCTTCTGTTACATATACTGGGATGTGTACCTTCCCGTTATGAACACCGATTGTTAACCCAACGAAGTTAGGAAATATTGTTGAACGTCTTGACCAAGTTTGAATAACTTTTTTAGAATTCTTTTCATTTGCTGCTACAACTTTTTTCATTAAGTGATCATCACAAAATGGACCTTTTTTTACTGAACGTGACATATTGAGTTCCTCCTTCCTTATTTATTTCTTCTTCTAACAATTAGTTTATCGCTAGGTTTTTTCTTTTTACGTGTAATCTTACCAAGTGCAATTTTACCCCAAGGTGTAAGTGGAGATTTATGCCCTACAGGCTGTTTACCTTCACCACCACCATGTGGATGATCTACTGGGTTCATTGCTGAACCACGTACAGTTGGTTTGACTCCCATGTGTCTTTTTCTACCGGCTTTACCGATATTTACTAGTGAGTAGAATTCGTTTCCAACTTCACCGATTGTTGCACGGCAGTTTCCTAAAACTCTTCTTACTTCACCTGATTTTAGTCTTACTAATACATATTTTTCTTCACGACCTAAGATTTGTGCGCTTGTCCCAGCAGCTCTAATTAATTGGCCACCTTTTCCAGGGTATAATTCAACATTGTGAATTACTGTACCAACAGGAATCTTTTTGATTTCTTTAGCGTTACCAATAACGATATCCGCTTTATCTCCAGATTCAACTGTCATACCAACTTCTAAACCTTTAGGAGCTATAATATATCTTTTTTCACCGTCAGCGTAATTGATTAATGCAATATTAGCTGTTCTATTTGGATCGTATTCGATAGTCGCAACTGCTCCTGGAATACCATCTTTATTTCTTTTGAAATCGATGATTCTATATTTTCTTTTTGCTCCACCAGCTTGATGGCGTACAGTGATTTTACCTTGGTTATTTCTACCACCGTTTTTCTTTAAGGTAGCAGTCAGGGATTTTTCTGGCTTTTTAGCTGTGATTTCATTGTAATCAAGCTTTGTCATATGACGCAAACCATTAGTCAGTGGTTTATACTTTATAATAGCCATTATTCTTTCCTCCCACTAAACTTCGTAAATGTCAATTTTGTTTCCTACTTTTAAAGTAACGATTGCTTTAGTTACTTTAGCAGTGAATCCAGAGTGTTGTCCAACTTTTTTGAATTTAGCAACACCATTCATGACATTAACTTTTTCTACTTTCACGCCAAACAATTCTTCAATAGCTTGTTTGATTTGAATTTTATTTGCATTCTTATCTACTTCGAAAGTATATTTTCTTTCTTCAGATAGCTTTGTTGTTTTTTCTGAAACGATTGGGCGTTTAATTATTTGAAATTTATCCATATTAACTTAAAACCTCCTCAATCTTCTTTAATGCAGCTTCTGTTGCTACAATTTTATTAGTGTTCATAACATCATATACACTAATGTGATTGTATGCAACTGTAACTACGTTTGGAATGTTTCTTGTAGCAGTTTCTACTAAAGAATCTCCCCCATCTATAATTACCATAACTTTACCTTCTGTTTTTAAATTGTTTAATACTGTAACCATTTCTTTAGTTTTTAATGATGGTAAAACTAAAGCGTCTACAGCAATAAGGTTGTTTTGTCTAACTTTATCAGATAATACTATCTTAAGAGCCAAACGTCTTACCTTTCTGTTAACTTTATAATCATAATCTCTTGGGGTTGGTCCAAATACTACTCCACCACCTACATATTGAGGCGCACGAATTGTACCTTGACGAGCATGTCCAGTACCTTTTTGTCGATAAGGTTTCTTTCCTCCACCTTTAACAGCGGATCTATTCTTAACTTTCGAAGTACCTTGGCGCATTGCTGCTCTTTGTTGTTTAACAACATCATAAATAACTTGCTCGTTATTTTCTACAGCGAATACTGCGTCACTAAGAGTTAAATTCCCAATTGATTCTCCTTGTTGATTTAACATTGCTAATTTAGGCATAGTTTATTCCTCCTTCCGATAATATTATTTTTTGATTGCATTTCTTACGATAACTAATGATTTGTTCGGCCCTGGTACATTTCCTTTAATTAAAAGGACATTTTTTTCTATATCAGCACGAACTACTACCAAGTTTTGAATAGTCACTTTTTCATGACCCATTCTACCAGGCATGTTTTTACCTTTTCTAATATGGTTAGGCGCGATAACACCCATTGATCCTACACCGCGGTGATATTTAGATCCATGTGTCTTGAAACCGGTTTTTTGGTTATGGCGTTTAATATTACCTTGATAACCTTTACCTTTTGATGTTCCTGTAACGTCTACATAATCACCAGCGATAAATATATTGCAATCTACCTCTTGGCCTACTTCATACTCTTCCATTCCTGCAAGACGTATTTCTTTAATGTAGCGCTTAGGTGTTGTGTTTGATTTTGCAAAATGTCCGATCATTGGTTTATTAACCAAATTTGCTCTTTTGTCCATGTAACCTAATTGAACAGCTGAGTAACCGTCAGTTTCGACTGTTTTCTTTTGTAGCACAACATTCGGTTCAACCGAAATTACTGTGACAGGAATCATTTTCCCAGATTCATCAAATACTTGAGTCATTCCTACTTTTCTTCCTAAGATACCTTTTGCCATGAGTACACCTCCTATTTAAGTTTTACTTCAGTACGATATCTACACCAGATGGTAAATCTAAGTGCATTAACGAGTCAATTGTTTTAGCTGTTGGATTCACGATATCAATTAATCTTTTATGAGTTCGTCTTTCGAACTGTTCACGTGAAGTTTTGTTAACATGCGGGCTTCTTAAAATTGTAAAAATTTCTTTTTCAGTTGGTAATGGGATTGGCCCACTAACTTTAGCCCCTGTTTTTTTAGCCGTTTCAACTATTCTCTTTGCTGATTGATCTAATAATCTGTGATCATAAGATTTCAATCTAATTCTAATAACTTGATTTGTAGCCATTTAAGCTCCTCCTTTGCATATAATTTTGCTTATATACGGGCTCATCAAGAATTCCCTAACATCACTTTTCAACGTCATAACAACGCCTATGTGTGTGTCAGCAACCTCTCAAATCAATGCCTTCCTACTAGCGTAGGCTTATATATCATATCAAATTTGAAAAAATAATGCAAGTATTTTTTTTCGAAATTTTATGCTTTTCCTTATATATATATAAAAATCATGGATTTCAATTGAAATCCATGATTATTTCCATTATATTATCATTAAAATCTTGAGAATTAGTATCAGCGTAATCAACCATAATAATTGGTAATTCATTCAACAAATTCTCAAATTGATCGTTTTCTAACAAATACGCATTAAACTTTTTCGCTCTATTTATTAGTGACCAAGCTGTAATTGTGTTTAGAATTCCAGACCCACTCATTTGCATGGTAGTCACGGCTTGCATTACTCTTAATTTACCATATGTATTATCCGTTTCGATACTGTTCGCTTCTTCTATTAAAAAGTTTTCAACGTATTCAAAATCATCTGAGTCAGCCCAATTTGACATAATAGAGTCTTCATAATTCAAGACATCCATAGTTGAATTTTCAAATTTTGATACTATTATAACTCTAGATTCAGTACCGTTCTCCGTTAGCTCTCCATATGTAAGTGTTGATAAATCATTAATAACATGTGTATAACCAATTAATCCATAACTATCTAACATTTGAGTAAATATATTGTAATCATCTAAGCTAGAATAATCAACACCATGAATGTGTTGAAAATCTAAGATTAGAAACTCGCCAGAATTATTATCAAGAAAATTCGTTATTTGATTTGCTATTGGTTCAAAATCACCCGATAGATAATTATGTTTTGTATACCACGTTTCTTCATAATAAGATAATCTAATATCTAAATATCTTACTCCAGATTTCAATAGCGTATCTGCATCACTTATTTGAGTAACAGACTGTTTTGTTATAAATCCTTTTACTAAGAACCCAGTAAAACCTTGCATAATAGTATTTGTCTCATATGGATCGATTTTGCTAAAAATATTAATTTCATTTGAAAAAGCATCATGTGCTCCAAGCATTGCAATATCAACAACTAATTTACTATCATCTATAGTCTCAGACATCCAATTACTATAATCATTATCTGATGATTTGTGACTAAGTGTAATAACCGGAACGTTTATCAAAACAACTAAACTAATTATTACTACAAGAATAAATAATATTGTTTTTAGTATCTTCTTACTAATTGATTTTTTCATCCGTATCACCATCCCAAAAATCTTTTATTGTTTTACTTATTTTATCCGTTTTATTGACAACTCGTAAATGATTCCACGCTCTAGGGTATAAGCTTAAATACTTTCTTGTTGTGAATCTATCATCAAATAAAATGGCTACTCCTCGGTCTGTTTCAGTTCTAATTACTCGACCAACTGCCTGAATTACTTTATTTAAACCAGGGTATGTATATGCATAATCAAATCCATTTCTGAATGAATGATCATAGTGTGATCTAAGCACATTATTAAATGGACTTAACGCCGGCAATCCGGTTCCCACAATTATTACTCCACTTAACATATCCCCTATCAAATCAATCGATTCTCCAAAGATCCCCCCCATTACAAACATAAAGACTTGTGTAGATTTAGATTCATCTCCAAAGAGACTCATCATTTCTTTTCTTTCTCTTGAAAACATCTCTCTTCTTTGAGTTATAAAACTTACATTTAGTATTTCTTCCTCTAAACGTTTTTTTACCATACTCATGTAAGCATAACTTGGAAAGAACAATATATAATTGCCTTTTTTTGAAGTGACTAAGGCTCTAGTAACATCAATTATTTTATCTATTGAGTTTTCTCTATCTCTGTATCTTGTTGAAATATCATCAACAGCCAGTAACAACAGGTTGTTTTGCTTAAAAGAAGAAACTAATGATATATCATCTCCGTCATTATTTGTTAGCAGTGACTTATAGTAATAAATAGGATCTAAAGTAGCGCTAAAGAAGGTGCACCCTTCAGTGTGTAAATTTATCGTTTCATTAACAAATTTTGATGCATTAAGACACTTAATTGATATCAATACATCATCATCTTTATTTTCAATTAAGAAAACAAAATCTTCATCATAATACTCATTTATTTTTAAAAATCTATTTACATGAAAGTAAAACTCCCTTAATGCTTTCTTATCAAATTTAACCTTATCATCTGAGAAGATTTGATCTAACTTGCCTAGTAGTTTCTTTAGCATTTTAATTAAATATGGATTTACTTCTTCTTTTTTAATAAAGTCGACTTCCATTAACTCTATACTCACTTCTGTGAAAATATCTAAAATAGAATTTAACTCATAAGAAGGGCTAGGTTTCAAATATTTAGATGTCTCACTCATTCTAGAGAAGTCGCTGTTACTCAAGCTAGCAGAATACATTCCTCTACTTCTAGAAACTAAATTATGTGCTTCATCACACAATATTATTGGATTATAACTATCTATCTCAAAATATCTTATTAATTTAACTAAGGGATCAAAAACATAATTATAATCACATAATATAATATCGGAATAGTTCGAAGTGTCTAAAGAAAGCTCAAACGGACACACTTTGTGTTTTTTCCCATATTTAGTAAAAATATCTTTTGTAATAAGTGATTCATTTTGGAAAATATCCGCTATAGCTTTGTAAACTCTTTTATAATACCCATTAGCATATTTACAAACTTCTGGATCACAATCCCTTTCTTTAAGTAAACACATAGTATCTTTAGCGGTTATTTCACAAGTTTTAGCTATCAATCCTTTTTTTTCAAGTAACTTAACTGTATCAACAACAATTTTCTTACCATCGTTTTTGGCTGTTGTATAGAAAATCTTTTGCCTAGGTTGGTTGACTGCTTTTAATGTTGCAAATAAAGAAGCTACAGTTTTACCAATACCCGTTGGTGCTTCACAATATAATTTCCCTTTTCTCAATACATTTTTATAAATATATGCCATCATCTCTCTTTGATTTAATCGAAATTTATCAAATGGGAATGTTAATCCTTCAATTGATTTTAGTCTTTCGTTTTCATGATTATTAAATAATCTTATCCATTCTAAATATTTCTCTGTACTTGTTTTAAAGTATTTCTCTAATACCTTTTTGGTATAATGTTTTTCGAATTGAAGAACTTTTCTATCAGAAATTTGAATATATGTTAGAACAACATCAATACTCTTTTTAGGTGTATTGGCCAAGTACATATAAGCGTACAATTTTGCCTGAGCAAGATGAGCTGGATGTGTTTTGTCATCCAACATTTCAAAATCAGTATGAGTTGATTTAATTTCTTCTATAAAAAGTTTATCATCTCTAATTATCAACCCATCTATTCTACCGCTAATCTTTAGTTCAATATCATCAGTAAAAATGGTAGTTTTAACAACTACTTCTTTTTTATCTGTATTCAAATATTGTCCTTGCCAAAAATTGTGAATTTCTATGCCTTCTTGAGCTCTAGTATTTAATATTCTTTCATTAACTATACTGCCGCTTCCATAATGAAATTCAGCTATTTCTCTTACACCAATACTAACATGTTTCATTTTTTCACCTATTAATATTATATATCAAAAACAATAAAAAAATGATAACAATCACATTTTCTATTTTACTAAATCTATTTTAAATGATAATACTGTTTAATGCCCTAATTACATATACTCTTTTTCCATATAAAAATACCTCCAAAGTATCTTACTATAATTTACTACTCATAATCCTTTTCTTAAAAGGTTACTTTCTTTTCTTATAGTATCTACCATAGAGGTATCGTATCATCGCTTTGAACTTGCTGGTTATTAATAATTAAGTTTCTTCTTCCATTTATTGCCTACTTTAACTAAATAATGTTCTTTAGCAAAATCTAGAGTATCACTAATCGTTTCTTTTATGTCCCTTGTTTTATAATCCAATTCTTTTTTTGCTTTTTCACATGAGAATAAATGATTTGCCCCTAAGACTTTAATGCTATAGTGAGTAAAAAGTGGTTTCTGACGCCTAGCTATATAATACAATTCAGCAAAATAACTCATTGATAATATAAACCACCTTGCTAATTTAGTTTTTATTTTCTTCATTTCTGTTATCTCAGAAATCATATCTAATAAGTCTTTTACCGATATGTTTGAACCTGTCAATAAGTATACTTCATTTTTTCGGCCCTTTATTGAAGCACTAATAATACCACTAACTAAATCTCGAACATCAACAAAATTATAGCTTCCTTTTATATAGGCTGTTAATCTGCGCAATAAAAAGTCTACAAATAGTTGTCCTGTGTTTGATAGTTGATAATCATATGGTCCAATAACTCCTGACGGACAAACTATAACCACTTCTAAGTCTTTGTCTGTTTGATTTAGCATTAATTCAGAAGCCAAAGCTTTTGTTTTTGCGTAATTACCTTTTACTTTTTTATAATTAAACTCCAAAGGTTCCGTCGTTATTTCGCCTTTTGGTAACTCTTCAAAAGCATGGACACTTGATGTGTACAATAATCTCTTTATTTTATTTTCTTGGCATACTTTTAAAATATTTTTAGAACCTTCAATATTTATGTTATATATTTTTTTCTTTTTGCCAGAACCAATTTCAACAATTCCGGCTAAGTGATAAACAACATCATAATCCTTGACCACTTCTTTTAACAAATTATAGTCTAGTATATTACCAAATACAATTTCTGTGTATGGTTCGATAAGATCTTTATATTTATCATTTGGTAAGACTAAAGATGTGACTTGATGACCTTTGCTATACAGTTCCTTTATCAAAACATTTCCAACGTGACCCGTAGCTCCTGTAACAAAACATCTCATTTTATACCTTCTTTCGTTCTAAGTATATATAAATTACACTTATTAGTAAACGCTTGTTTACTTTTTAATGCCTATTTTTAGAAATAATCATGTTTACATCACACAAAAAAGACTATTTCATCAACAGTATTATATTTCATTTTCTTTTAACTTCAGCACATTAATTTGATGGTTACTCGCAGCGCCGCCATCAATCATAATTTTTTTAGCATCATATATTATATCGTTTTGATTATTTATATTGTGATTAGGTGTATGACCAAAAATAAGTAATTTGTTAAACGAATCAGGAATTTTTCTATTATATCCTCTATCCCAAATTGCAAAATGTTCATCAGTATCTCGCCAGTTTTTCAAACTAAAATCTATAAAACCATGAACTATTACATGATTCTCATATTCAAGATATAAAGGAAGACTCATAATCCATTTTACAAATAAAGGATATTTAATTTTGAAGTTTTTTCTAAACTCTTCTATAAGTTCTTTTGTTACATCCAAATTGTGAATATTTTTACTGAAGCCTAATTGCAAGGTTTCAATAAAACCGTTTTTGCTAATATTCCAAAGTACTTTGTTAAGTCTGTAAGTTCCTTTTATTATATCTACTAAGAATAAATCATGATTTCCTAAAACTCCTATTACCCTTTTCTTTACAATAAGTTCTTCTATATATTTAATAGTATTGTGACCAGTTGTTCCTCTGTCTAAAACATCTCCACCTATGATTAGAATATGATCCATATTTTCAATATCAAAAGCAGCTTTTTTCAAAGCTTCAATAAACAAATCATATTGAGAATGAATATCGCTCATAATAAAATATTGAATCATATATTTGTTCCTCCGCGCTTATAAACTAATATATCACAATTTCATAAACATTGTATAAAAAAGCCAAGGAAAATTCCTTGGCTATTTGCAAGCTAATTCATATATTTTTCTTGAATCTTCTATTGATAATTCTTTGAAGTTTCCAATAACTTCTCCAACATTTATTTTTAACTTTTCTAACAACTTATCAATATCTTCTTTCTTCGCTCCTATTTCATCAAAAGATGTTGGTAATCCGATATCTTTAAAAAATGCTTCCAAAGCGTTAATACCTGCTCTAGCTACTTTTTCTGGCTTATTCTTTTTGTCTTTAATTTCAAATACTTTAACAGCTAGTCTCCTGTAACGTTGAATATCTTCTTGTAATGTATATCGCATATATGCCGGAAGAATTACAGCTAATCCTGCACCATGCGTTACATCATATAATGCACTTAATTCATGTTCCAACCTGTGAGAAGCCCAGTCTTCTAATCTACCTACGCCAAGCGAACCATTATGTGCTATAGTTCCAGCCCAACAAACAGTAGCTCTAGCTTCATAATTTGTTGGCTCTTTTTGAATAACTCTCATAGCTTCAATAACTGACACTAAAGTAGCTTCGCATAGTCTATCAGTTAAGATAACATCTTTAGTTTTTGTCAAATATCTTTCTAAGATGTGAGCCATCATATCTGCTACTCCAGCAGCTGTTTGATAACTCGGTAATGTATAAGTTAATTCGGGATTAATAATTGAAAATAACGGTCTTATAAAACGACTATGTGTAACTCTTTTTAACAAACCTTCTGTTTTTGTAATAACGGAAGCGTTACTACCTTCGGAACCAGCAGCTGGTATGGTTAATATAACACCAAGCGGTAAAGCTCCTTTGATTTTTGTATTATCATCATATAAATCCCAAAAATCCCCTTTATATTTAACGCCCATAGCGATTGCTTTTGAAGAATCAATAACAGATCCTCCACCAACAGCTAAAATAAAATTAACATTTTCTGTTTTACAAAGCTCAATTCCTTCATATACTAAAGTATCTCTTGGATTAGGAACAACTCCGCCAAGTTCAATATGTTCAATTTTTTCTGCTTCAATAGCTTTTTTAACTCTGTCAAATAATCCAGATCTCTTAACAGAACCAGAGCCATAATGTAATAATACTTTTTTTGCTTTTGCTTTTTTTAATAATCTTCCTACTTCTAATTCGGTGTCCTTACCAAATACGAATTCTGTAGGACTATAGTACTCAAAATTCAACATTTATCTCACTCCCTAATTAGAATTATAACACAAAAAAGAGTTTTAAAAAATACTAAGTCTCTGTATATGTTATTAATCAAAAGTGGTATAATAAATTCCAAAGGAAAGCGAGGACCTTATGAAAGATTTGACTTGGATAAAAGAAACAAAGATAGCGCATAGAGGACTACATTCTTTAGATAAATCCATCCCTGAAAATTCAATGAAAGCATTTGAATTAGCTATCGAAAAAAATTATGGCATCGAAATGGATATTAATGTACTAAAAGATGGTACAGTTGTTGTATTTCATGATCATCATTTAAAAAGGTTAGTGCCTGGTAGAAGTGAATTGTTATCAGAACTAAATTATAATGATATAAAGGATTTAAAACTTTTAGAATCAAATGAGAGAATATCTACTTTGAAAGAAGTGTTAGATTTTGTTAATGGAAGAGTCCCATTACTTATAGAATTAAAGCCTTTGGGAGAAAAAAGAGTTTTATGTGAAAACTTTTGGGAAACCATCAAAGATTATCAAGGTAAATATGGAATACATTCTTTTAGCCCTTGGATTTTAAAATGGTTTAAAAATAATCATCCAGATGTAATTAGAGGACAAATAACTGAATATTTTAGAAGCAATTCCAAAATGAAGAGGATTTCAAAATATCTTATGAAATCAATGTTCTTTAATAAGATTACTAAACCTGATTTTGTAAATTATGGAATTATAGATTTACCAAATAAGTATTGTGACAAAGCATTTAAAAAAGGACTATGTATTATTGCATATGCATCTCATTCACAAGAACAATTTGATATGGTTAAGAAACATTATAACAATTCAGTATTCGAATACTTTATACCAAGATAGGAGTAATTATGAAGCAAGCGGTTAAACAAAGAATTGAAATGACTAAAGAAAGGTTAAAAGCTTCTTTAGATAACTACTTACTCGACAATTTAACTGGCTATTATAATCACATTTTTCTTAACGAGTATTTAATAAACGAACTAGATTTGATGAATTATCAAAAAGAGACAATTCCTAATCTAGTTCTTATTTTTATTAAAATAGACAATATTATGGATATTAATATTAAATACTCAAATATAATCGGTGATGAAACAATGGCTAATTTAGCTTACTTATTAAAAGAGATTCATGGTCAAAACGAAATAGTTTTTAAGAGAACTGGGCCTAATTTTGTAATATTATGCCATGATTTTGAAGGCGACTTGATTAGTTATACAAGAAATATTCAAAATCGCGTAAAAAAATCTGAAATATTTATTGAACCTATAACCGTTTCAAGCGCTGTAGTTTCTCTTTCAGAAATGGATAAATCTTTAGAAAACGATAAATTAGCTGAACAGCTACTTTCTAAAGGAACAACTAGAATCAATCTATCTCACGAACTTGGAAATAGTTCTTACATAGATAAAGATACAATAATTGAAAAAAACTTATTTGGAAATATACTAATTGCGGAATCAGATCCGCTAACGCTATCTATTATGAAATCATATTTTGAAGAAAGTAGATATGATGTAAAAACAGTTTCAAACGGATTAGACGCTTTAACTTTAGCTAAAGAAAAAAAATTTGATGCCATTATTGCAGATAGATACATTAAGAAAGTCGATGGATTAACTTTAAAGAAGTATATAAACGAATCGTCTATGAATATGAATACCATATTCCTATTAACTGTCCAAAGCAAGAATGTTGATATTATTAACAAAGCAAACTTAATTACAATTGATTACATTTTTGATAAACCAGTAATTCTTGAAGAATTATTAGGTATTATTAAGAGAGAAACTCAAAGAAAACAATGCATGCTGTTATAACATATATAGATGTATTAATACTCATTGCTGTTCTTGCTATTGGAAGCGTAATAATGGGCATATTAATTATAGCTCAAAAGGTATATCGAAAGAATCAAGAGTCAATCAATTTTGAAGTACAGAAATTACTAACTGAAAAGTTTATCTTTAACAAAGATGTTAATATAATTTGTAGAAATAAAAGGTTCATGAAGAACTTTTTTAGTTTGTCTCAAAAATTTAAATTTTCACAAAACAGTTTGGATGCTGTATATCAATGTTTATTCCAAAGAAAGTATATTAAAAAACTTACAAAAGAAATCAATTCAAACAAAGAATACATTAGAATTAGATCAATAACTTATCTTTCTTTATTTAAGAATGATAAGATTAAACAAGTTTTATGTGAACGATTAAATATTGAACAAAAAGACCACGTTAGAATTCTTATCGTAAATGGATTAAAGTATAACCTTGATGAAACAGTAATTAAAAGCATAATAACTAGTCTATTAAATAGTAGGCGTTATTATCAATCAAGAGTTATACAAATCTTAAAAAAATATATTGATCAATCTACATATGATTTGTCTCAACAGTTAAATTCACCCCTCTTAGAAGTAAGAGAGTCTTTTGTCGAGGTCGCATTAGGTGTTTATCACCCAAACTTTGAAAAGCCTTTAATAGAAACACTTAAGGAAATTGAAAATCATTATATTTTAGGAAAATCAATGTTATTAAAGCATGCTAAAAAGCCTAGAATTGATAGACTTTATTATCAAACTTTAACCGTATTATCAACTTATTATTCTTATGATTTAAAGAATTTAAAATATTTATCTCATATTGATGATAATGTAGTCAAAATTGCGGTTGATTCACTAGCAAAAAAAGGTGATTTTTCAACAATTGAATATCTTCTCGGCTTTTCATCCCAAACTCAAAGAGATTCTATCTTCACAGAAGGTATTAGTACTATCTGCGAAAGAAATAAAACTTTTTATAAAGACATTTATAACATGTTCTTAAAAAGTGACAGTAATCGTAAAAAACAACTAATTGCGGGTGTATTGTCAAAGAAAATGGACTATTTAATTTTAACCATAAAAGATGATCTTGATTTTAAAACATTAATTGGCTTTATGATAAAAAGCAAATATTCTATTAATATCATTAATTGGCTTAACTACAATAAAAATCTTGAAATCGAAGATAACATATTAAAGATTATTACACCAATCGCAAAAGAAAATTATGAGTTTTACTTGGAACTAAATAATTATTTAAGAAAAGATCTATTTAACAAAATGGGATTTATCTATTCTTATGTCCCAAGTAAAGATAGACCTATAACTGACCCAGAAACTAGAAAAACAAAATGGTTAACTCTATTTTTATTTATTTGTTTTATTTCACTACCAATTATTTTCATTACATTCAATTTAAATTTGATTTTAAATTCTTCTTTTAGAGATATAGCTATTGGATATATTGTCAGTATAAACAGAAGTTTTGTCGTATATTATATGGTTGTTAATTTCTTATACTTGTTATTCGCCTTTATATCTCTTGCGGAGTATAATGATCAAGAAAGATTATGGTCAATAAAAAACGAGGATTTTTTATATGAAGATGGTGTTATTTCACCAATATCAATATTAGTTCCCGCATATAATGAAGAAATAAGTTTAGTTGATAGTGTTAGATCACTACTAAGTTTAAAATATCCAATTTATGAAGTTATTGTTATTAATGATGGCTCTAAAGATAATTCTCTACAGAAATTAATCGACACTTATGAATTAAAAAGGGTTGATTATGTTACAGATAAATCAATTCCTACAATGCCAATCAAAGCTGTCTATAGAAATAAGTTTTATAGCAAATTAACCTTGATTGACAAAGAAAATGGTGGAAAAGCAGATTCACTGAATGTTGGTATTAATTTTTCACAATATGATTATATTTGTGGTATTGATGCTGATTCTATTATTGAATCTAATGGTTTACTTAGAATGATGTCGACCGTACTAGATCACGATTCAATAACTCTCGCTTTAGGCGGATCAATAGTTCCTGTTAATGGTGCAACCGTTAATCACGGTGTTGTTGAGAAATACACTTTACCGAAATCTTTATTAGCTAAATTTCAAACAATAGAATATATTAGAGCGTTTAATGCTGGTAGACTCGGTTTTTCTAGAATGAAATGTTTCTTAATTGTATCCGGAGCGTTTGGTTTATTTGAAAAAAGAATGCTTAAAGAAGTTGGAGGGTACTTAACCGCTACAAACATGCGTAAGGACACCGTTGGAGAAGATATGGAGTTAGTTGTTAGAATTGCTAGAAAAGCTTCTGAGGCTAACCTTAAGTACCGCATACAATATGTTCCGATGGCAAGATGTTACACTGAAGTGCCTGAAGAAGTTAAATCATTGTTTAGTCAGAGAAACAGATGGCAAAAAGGCCTTATTGATACGTTATCATTTCATAGAAAAATGATATTTAATCGTAAATACGGCGCTAATGGAACAATAGCTATGCCATATTTCTTTATATTTGAAATGTTAGGCCCAGTTTTAGAAATACAAATATATTTGACTTTAATTGCTGGTTTAATCTTTGGTATCTTTGATGGTGTATTATTGTTGCTATTAGCCACTGTAACTATTGGTTTAGGTATGTTTGTGACATTAATATCTATATTCTTACAAGAAAAGTATACAGAACCATTCTCGGTTAAAGATACTGTGAAGTTAGTCTTATTCACTATTATTGAGAATTTTGGTTGGAGACAATTTGTTAGCATTTATCGAAGCATAGGATTTTTTACTTCATTCAAAAGAAGTCATAATTGGGGAACCATGAAAAGAAAAGGTTTTAAAACAAAATAAAAATAAAGCAGGATTTTAAAAATCCTGCTTTCTTTATTTGTAATTTTATTTAATCCATATCTACATCAAAGTTTTCTAAAACTGAAGCTTTTCCAATAATTTTAGCATCACCGTGCTTAACAAGCATCATTGTTATGAATGAAGCTGCAACGAACAATGCTGCATATGGAAATAGCAACCTTCTTCCTTGTAAACTTGGAGAAATATATAAGAAATCCATAATAACTCCTGATAATATTGGCGTAAGTATTTGAGCGGCCATACTAAACGTATAGTAATAACCAGTATATTTACCAACATCCTTACCTTTAGCTAATTCAACAACCATTGGATATGAGTTGACATTAATTGTTGCCCAACCAACTCCCGTTAAACCAAACACTATAAACATAATAGACGCTGTGTCAACCGTTAAGAAGTATACTGAACCAAAACAAACAGTTAATAAAACAATACCTATCAAAACAGTTTTTCTTCTACCGATTTTTGTAGCTAAAATACCAATTGGTATAAATGCGATTAAAGCAGCTCCTTGTGCAATCAATAATGGCATTGCATATCCCATATGTAGAACTTTCGGAGCATAATCAGATAATTTTGTAGTTACTGCATTATATCCTGTAAACCATAAGAAAACAGAAAGTAAAATTAATATAAGTGATTTTCTCTTATCCTTACTTAACTCTTCTACTGTTTCATTTTGTTCATCTGCTTCTAACTCATCTTCTTTATCTAATCCAAGCTTAATTTCTAATTGTTCTCTTTCTTTCACTACCTTGTTCTCTTTAACTTTCCACAAGAAAAGTCCCAGTATTACAAGCATCAGTATTCCCACTGTAATAAATGCAGGCGTGTAGTTCACATAAGATAAGTTATCTAAGCCATATATTTTCAAAATAACAATCGCTAAAATTCCTCCAAATGTTCCTAATAAATTAATGACAGCATTACCTTTAGAACGCAAAGGTTTAATTGTAACATCAGGCATTAAAGAAACTGCAGGAGATCTAAATGTTGCCATAGCCAATAAAGCAACTAATAAGTTAATCACAAAAACGATAAATACAGCTGGAGAATGAGTCGTTTGAATCCAAGCTATATTATTAAGATGAGAATAATAGAAATCTTCAAGTTCCATAATGTCATTTTCATCTAAGGTTCCTTCTGACATTAATAATATTTCATCAATGCCTTCTCTTCTATCATTAACATATGCATCTTTGCTTTCATCCATTTCATCCTCAGTCTTAACACCAGTGTCGAGACCATTGATAACATTTTGATAAAATACATCATATTTTTCTTGAGTAATTGTTTCTGAGTCTAGTAAATCATCCCATTGGCTTACTATACTACTGCTCATCAATACCCATCCATCATAATCTAAAGGCGTTGTTCCATAATTAATATTTTCTTCATATGCATTATATTGCTCAACAATATCAGTATTGTTTTCAATTTTAGTAGTTTGCAAATTATCAGTAAATGATAATGTCATAAATGCAAAAGCTGCCACAATTGTTCCTACAATAATATAAGGAGTTCTTTTTCCTTTTTTAGATTGTTTCTTGTCAGATAAAGATCCAAACAAAGGAATTAAAAATAATGCCAATACGTTATCTAATGCCATTACAACCCCGGACCAAGTCTGATTTAATCCAAACTTATCAATCAATATCTTAGCAATTATTGAATCATAAGTTTGCCAAAAAAGTGTAATAAGGAAAAATGCTAGTCCAATATAAAAAGTTTTCTTGTAATCTAATTTCATACTTCACCTCATCTAATTTTGTCTCTAATAAATATTATAACATTTTTTATAATTATAAAAATAGATAAATAAAAAAAAGCGTTCAATTATGAACGCTTAATTTGGCCTGATTTTACTAGCTAAGTATCTAATGGCTACTTCATTATATTTATTTACGTCAAATTTCAATGTTGTTTTACTATTTACGGCTTCAATAATCAAATATAATGTCTTCCTAATGTTAAACATCATTATAAGTCCTATTATAACAACTAAACCAACTGCAGCATACTTGCTGTAGGGTAAGAAAGGAATTGATGCGGGTACGGGAATACTTCCCATGTATAGAAAATAACCAGCGGCTATTGCTCCAACAGTTAATAAAAGCCCTATTAATCTAACCCAAATATTATTTTTAACATAATCAATATAATATTCTAAACGATGGATAGCATTTAAATCGATTTCATTCATACGTTTTTGTTTTGATTTTTTACCTCTCGACATAGCAAGGCCTTTAGAATAAATTATAAGTCTTTTAGTTGTTAATACTATCTGGCAAGAATAACCTTTAGCATTTAATTTTCTAAAATCTTTATATATTTTTTCTCTATTATCTAATGTTATATTCTTCAATATATTTTTCTTCATAACCAAACCTCCCCATCTCTAAAGATAATTTTACCTTAAATATAACGCATTTACAATAATACATATGAAATAAGGCAGTAAAATATTTTATTTTGATTTTGAAAACTTAGTTAATTCTCCAAAAATCATAGGAATAAATCCAAGTGCAACAGCAATTATAGCTTCTACTGGAGTTAATGCTTCAATAGAGAATACATTAGCCAAACCTTTTACATAAACTAAAAGAGCTAACAATCCAATAGAAACAAATACAGCGTAATTTACCGCTTTATTTGAAAAAGGATTTGATTCCAAAATGAATTTATGTTCTGATCTAGCCGAATATGTTCTAAATAGTTCACCAAAGATTACTGTTACAAATATCATTGTTCTTGCTTGTTCTAAATCAGCCAATCCATTTTCTGTCATATTTAAACCAATTTTGTAACTTACTAGAGCAGCTATCATTAATCCTAATCCTTGAATAAGAACTTTGATTAAAGTATGCTTATTAAGTAATTGCTCTTTTGTATCTCTAGGTCCATCATCCATAATACCAGGTTCACCTTTTTCCATACCCAAGGCAAATGCTGGGAATGAATCAGTCATTAAATTAATCCATAATAAATGGATAGCTAATAATGGAATTTCATTTCCAAAGAATTTGCTGAAAATCATAGCTATTAGAATAATCAAAATTTCACCTATATTACAAGATATTAAGTAAATAGTAAATTTTCTAATATTGCTATAAATAACTCTGCCTTCTTCAATTGCTGAAACAATTGAAGCAAAGTTATCATCAGTAAGAATCATATTACTAGCTTCCTTAGAAACTTCTGTACCTGTAATACCCATGGCAACACCAATTTCAGCTTGTTTTAATGCAGGAGCATCATTTACTCCATCCCCTGTCATAGCTACTACTTCATCGTTCTTTTGAAGAATTTCTACAATTCTAATTTTATCTGCAGGTGTACTTCTTGCGAATACATCACAGTTCATAATTGCATGTTCAAATTCTTCTTCCGTCATATTTCTTGTTTCTTCACCTGACAAAGCAAGATGTCCAGGTTTCAATATATTTAATTCTGTAGCAATTGCTTTCGCTGTTGTTAAGTGGTCTCCAGTAATCATCATTACTCTAATGCCAGCTTTATGACATAAAGCAATAGCGTCTCTAGCTTCCATTCTTGGTGGATCAATCATAGCTGTTAATCCAACAAAGATTAAGTTTTGCTCTAAATCAGATGATTTAGGTGTATCTGTTTCGGTATATGCATAACCTAAAACACGATAAGCATTTTTTGAATATTTTTCATTTTGAGAAAGAATTTTATCGATATGTTTTTTAGTTATTTTTATAATCTCACCATTTATTAAGATACGATCGCATTGATTAATTAATTGATCACATGCACCTTTTGTTAAAACTAGATTTTTATCTCCTACCTTATTAATAGAGGACATCATTTTTCTTGTTGAATCAAATGTATATTCATTTAATTGAGGATATGTAGAATCTAAATCTTCAATTGAATATCCACCTTTAGCAGCTAAAACAAGTAAAGCTCCTTCTGTAGGATCTCCTAGTATTTTATCTTCACTTTGTATCTTTGCATCATTACATAATAAACATATTTCTAAAATTTTAGTTAAATTTGCATTTAATTCTGATTTTTTATTTTTTAAGAGGATATCACCTTTTAATGTATAACCATTACCTGATACGTCATATTCATTAGTTAAGTCGTACACTTTTCTAACTGTCATTTCATTTTGAGTTAAAGTACCTGTCTTATCTGAACATATAACAGTTGCTTGGCCTAATGTTTCCACTGTAGAAAGGTTTTTAATGATTGCGTGTCTCTTAACCATCCTTTGCATTCCTAAAGCTAGTACAACGGTAATAACAGCTGTTAATCCTTCTGGAATAGCGGCTACAGCAAGTGCAATAGCAATTAAGAATATATCGAATAATTCCTTACCTTGTAATAATCCTAATACAAATACAACTAAAGAAACAACAATACATATAATTCCTAGTTTTTTAGCAAATACATCAATAGTTTTTTGAAGTGGTGTTTTACCTTCTTCAACAGCATCTAACATTGTTGCTATTTTTCCGATTTCGGTTTCCATACCGATACTAGTAACAATCCCTTTTCCTTTACCATAGGTAATAAGAGTTGACATATAAACTGAATTTTCTCTTTCAGCTAATTCAGTTTCTTTTGGTAATACTTTAGTAGCATCTTTTTCAACCGGCACTGATTCACCTGTTAAAGCTGATTCATCTGTTCTTAAATTAGTTGATACTAATAATCTAATATCAGCTGCTACATAGTCACCAGTTTCTAGTAAAACAATGTCACCGACGGTTAATTCTTTCGATTTAACCTCTAGTACTTTACCGTTTCTAATAACTTTTGCAAGTGGTGAACTCATTTTTTTAAGAGCTGCCAATGCATTATTAGCTCTTTGTTCTTGTACTACTCCTAGAACTGAATTTAAGATTACGATGGCTAATATAATTAATCCATCTACTAATCCTTCTTCGCCTAAAATTCCTAATACAATAGAAATTGCTGCTGCAATTAAAAGTATAATAACTAAAAAATCATTAAACTGAGCTAAAAACAATTGCAATAATGTTTTTTTCTTTTTCTCTCTTAATTCATTGAATCCATATTTTTCTTGTCTCTTTGACACTTCTTCAAGTGATAATCCCTTTTTAATATCAACCGATTGTTCCTTTAGAATCTGTTCGACATTTTTCTCGTAGTAATTCATTATGAAAATCCTCTCCTTTTTTATAAAAAAAAAACCTATACACTGCTAATGTGCACAAGTCTCGTTGTTCAAATTAAACCTGGCTAAGCCATGATGTTTATTCAATCACGCATGCGTCAGCTATTCCATTATCGTAAATATTATACTATATTTTTAAAAAAAATATATACCTATTTTTTATTTTGAGACTTTTTAAGTTTTTCTGAAATAGGTTTATAATGATTTATTAATAATTCAAATAAAACAGCAATGATTATCAGCAATAAAGTCCAAGCAAATATTTCATCATATGCGAAATTTACTCTCGCAAAAGATATTGCTTTTCCTATTGAATTATCCGTTTGTGCTAAATATTCTGCCATAATCATTACTTTTAATCCCAATCCTAATGATTGAAGCAAAGCTGTCCTAATGTCTTTTGAAATTAATGGTATATAACAATGCGTTAATCCTGTAATAAAATGATTGTCTTCTAATCTATATACATCTATTAACTCTTTATCTATATTATTAATAGCTCCATATACCCCTTGATAAATCAAAGGAAATAACATAAAGAATGTTATATAGTAAGGCGTTAGTATATTCCCTGCCAAAATTAAAAGTATTACGGTTAATGCTATAACAGGTATTGTTCTAAGAACCGTTACTATTGGATTCATAAATGTTGCAAAATTTTTATTAAATCCCGCAACTATCCCAAGTAATATCCCAGGTACAGCAGCTAAAAGAAGTCCTAACAATAAACGCAATACAGTAAACAGTATTACGGTTAATGAATCAGATTCAACAAAGATTCGTCCAAAAGCTATCAATACATCTTTAGGCGTCGGTAAAAGCAACGATAAGTCTACAGCTACTGCTGCAGCTTGCCATATTAAAAATAAGATAAATATCGATAAAACTGTGATTCCGGTTTTCTTCAAATTAATCACCTATCTATAAAATATATTAGAAATAAAAATCATCATCAGGAAGTTTCCCTCCGATTAAAGCTCCATTCATATCTAAAATAATGTTAAAATACGCTTCCAAATCTTCTCTTACATCACTTGCTTTTTCAAATCCAATATTGCTATTTGGAATAGATGCTCTCAATACTGATTCTGGAAATGAGTATTTTAACTGTGCAGCCATTGTAACAGTTGCTTCTATATCGTTGTTAACTTCATCAATTGAGTCTTCTAACGCTTTAAGGAAGTCTCTTACATATGTATTTTCTAAAGATGCTTTAGCAAAAACTCCTGCTTGTGGATAACTAGTTTCACCAGTCAAATCTTGATACTCTGCTTGTAAATCAATTGTATTAAATCCAGAAACTGTGTTACCTAATATTGATAACATTGGTTCAGCTGATAATATTATTATATCATTATCTAAAGCAAATTCAGCATTGGCTGTGCCAACTGAGTCAACATATCTATAAGTTACGTTAATTTCGTTTTCTTCTAATACATATCTTAATACTATATCTGAAGTTGCATTTTGTCCAAATACAACTATTTCTTTACCTTCTAATGATTCTAATGTAAAGCTTTCTTCCATACTTACTAAGTAGTAGTTACCAAATGTAACTGCGGCTATAAATTTATATTCAATACCTGAATTATATAATTTAGCGCCTAGATTTGTTGGCGCAAAAATAAAATCATGTGTTCCAGAACCAAAAGCAGCTACTAAAGGGTCAACTCCATTTACCACACTTACTGCGTAATTTTCATTTTCTTGCATGAAAATTTGTGACAGTGCAGGAGCTCCGTTTGGTACTATAACTTTAAGCGGTTCATCATAATTAGCGCCACAGCCAATTAAGGCTAAAGTAATTATAAAACCTAGTAATAATGCTAGTGTTTTTTTCATATTAATCCTCCTAATGTTTCAAATCAACTGAGTTAAATACATTATATAATAAAAGCTGCGGAATTAAAAAGGATGTTAATGTTTTTTTAATCCGCAGCATTATTTAAGTTTTTATCTATTTTACATCATAAAAAGAACGTTCATTGTAATGTGTGTGTAATAAATCATGTGACTTATGAGAATTAGGTTTTCCTAAGAATTCTTCATAAATAGTTTTAACAGCTTTACTTTCGTGTGATTTTCTAAATTCAGCTTTTGCATCAATATTATATAATACTTTTGCTCTTAAAGCTCTAACATCATATTTTTCTTGATTTATAGCTGAAACAATAGGTTGTCCTCCACCATTAATACATCCACCGGTGCATCCCATTAATTCAACAAAATGATATTGTTTATCAGTAGTTTTTAATTTAGTGATGAATTCTTTAATAGCAGCCCCACCATGAACTACAGCAACATTAACTTCAGTACCAGCAACCATATAGGTAGCTTCCTTAATATTATCTAAACCTCTGACCTCTGTGAAATCAACTGGTGTAGAATGCCCTTCAAGTATTTCAGTAACGGTTCTTAAAGCAGCTTCCATTACTCCACCAGTAGTGCCGAATATATTTCCAGCTCCAGTGTACTCAGCTAATAATCCATAAGGTTTAATAGGTTCTAAATCTTGGAATGCAATTCCTCTATGTCTTATAATTCTAGCAAGTTCTCTAGTAGTTATTACTAGATCAACATCTTTGTAACCGTCTCTCCCCATTTCAGGCCTTTTTGCTTCGGCTTTTTTTGCAACACAAGGCATTATTGAAACAGAATATATTTCTTCAGGTTTTTTACCTAATTTTTCTGCATAATAAGTTTTTATTAATGCTCCAGCCATTTGTTGAGGTGATTTACAACTTGATAAATTTGGTATATATTCAGGATAATACAATTCTAAATAATTTACCCAACCAGGTGAACATGATGTAAACATTGGTAATACTCCACCATTTTGAAGTCTATCAATAAATTCTGAGCCTTCTTCCAAGATTGTTAAATCCGCAGTAAAGTTGGTATCAATAATTTCATGAATACCTAATTCTTTTAAAGCAGCAAACATTTGTCCTTCAGCATTAGTTCCGATTTTGTAACCGAATTCTTCACCAATAGCAGCTCTTACAGAAGGAGCAACTTGAACAACAATCGTTTTTGATTTGTCTCTAAGTGCTCTTTCTAAGAATTTAATTTCATCTTTTTCTCGAATAGCTCCGGTTGGACATGCTTGAATACATTTTCCGCAATAAATACAACCAGCATCTTCTAAATTATGGAACTGAGCAGGACCGACATATGTGTTTGCCCCACGATTACTAAAGTTTAAGATTCCAAGTCCTGATAGTTTTTCACATGCAGATACACATCTACCGCAAAGAACACATTTGCTTGAGTCTAATATCATAGCATCACTTGAATTGTTTACTTTGATTTCTTTTTGATCAAATAATTTCGCGTTTGAAAAATCATTATCTACATTAAATCTTCTTAATAAATCTAAGAATTCACAAGAGTTTTCTCTTGAACATTTCCAACATTCAAACTTATGATTACCTGCCAATAATTCCAAGTTGAAAGATACAGCTTCATATACTTCTTTTGTATCGGTATAAACTACCATTCCTTCGATAACTTTCGTTGAACAAGAAGTTTTCAAACCTCTTACCCCTTCAATTTTTACAATACAAACTCTGCAATTTGATTGTTCATGAATTCCTTCTAGGAAACATAGTCTAGGAATATTAATACCAATTGATTCCGCTGCTTTTAATATTGTATAGTTAGATGGAACTTGACATGCTTTTCCATCAATAGTTAAATTTACTAAATTAGTCATTATACTTCCTCCCAACTTTCAGGTTTAGTAGAAATGGCATTAACTGGACATGCTGTTTTACAGGCACCGCAACGGATACATAAATCTAAGTCAATAAAGTGTTTTTCTTTTACCTTACCTTCAATAGCGCCAACAGGACAGTTTCTAGCACATTTTGTACATCCAATACAGTTATCTAAAACAACATAATTCGTTAAATTAGGACAAACCCCAGCTGGACAAACTTTATCAATTACATGTGCTTCATACTCTTTTCTAAAATGTTTTAAAGTTGATAATACAGGGTTAGGAGCTGTTTGTCCTAAACCACATAATGATGAATCCTTAATCATTTTACCAAGTCTTTCAAGTACATCTAAATCATTCATAGTACCTTCGCCTTCGCAAATTCTATTAAGAATATCTAACATTCTCTTAGTACCTTCACGACATGGTGTACATTTACCACATGATTCTTCTACTGTGAATTCTAAATAGAATCTTGCAACATCAACCATACAGTTATCTTCATCTAAAACAATCAAACCACCAGAACCCATCATAGATCCAAGTGCGATTAAATTATCAAAATCAATTGGAGTATCTAATGATTTAGCTGTAATACACCCACCTGATGGTCCACCAGTTTGAGCAGCTTTGAATTTTCTTTTATTAGGAATTCCTCCACCTATTTCATAGATTACTTCTCTTAATGTAGTTCCCATTGGAACTTCAAGTAATCCTGTATTCGCAATTTTACCACCAAGAGCAAATACTTTTGTTCCACTTGATTTTTCTGTACCTATTGATTTAAACCAATCAGCACCTTTAAGGAATATTACTGGAACGTTTGCAAATGTTTCAACATTATTAACGTTCGTTGGTTTCCCAAAAAGACCTTTTACAGCTGGGAAAGGAGGTTTGTTTCTTGGCATTCCTCTTTCGCCTTCGATTGAAGCTATTAATGCAGTTTCTTCACCGCAAACAAAAGCTCCAGCTCCAAGTCTTAATTCAATTTTAAAGTTGAATCCAGAGTTAAATAGGTTTTTACCTAATACGCCTAGTCCTTCAGCTTGCTTGATTGCTATTCCAAGTCTTTCAACAGCAACTGGATATTCAGCTCTAATATAAATATAACCTGTGTCAGCACCGATTGCATATCCACAGATAGCCATTGCTTCTAATACAGAATGAGGATCTCCCTCAAGAACAGCTCTATCCATGAACGCTCCTGGGTCACCTTCATCCGCATTACAAATTACGTATTTTTGATCAGAGACTGATTTGCTAGTAAATTCCCATTTTACTCCTGCAGGGAATCCACTGCCTCCACGGCCTCTTAATCCTGATTTTTTCATTTCATCGATTGTTTCTTCAGGTGTCATATTAGTTAAGACTTTACCCAAACCTTCATATCCGTGTCTTGCTATATATTCATTAATATCTAATGGGTTAATTACACCACAGTTTCTTAGTACAATTCTTGTTTGTTTTGCATAGAAAGTGAGTTCTGATCTATTTCTAAATTTTGATCTATCAAAATTGCCTTTGAATAATAATCTTTCTACTGGTTTTCCCTTTGCAACATGTTGTTCTACTATTTCGGTAACATCTTCAAATTTTACTCCTGAATATAATGTTTCACCTGGGTATATTAAGACATGTGGCCCTAAAGCACACAATCCAAAACAACCTGTTAAAGCTGTTTGAATATCGTCGCCTAAATTCAATCTTTTAATCTCTGACTTAAATTTGTCACGTATCTCTACTGAATTAGATTGCTTGCATTCAGCTCCACCGCAAATTAAAATATGCATTCTATCTAACATCTTATCTACCTTTTTATTTTCGACAATAAATACTTATCGATTCTATGACCTTTCATAATGTGTTCTTCAACAATTTCTGAAGCAATTCTGTCTGTTACTAAACAGTAAATTGTTTTAGAACCATTAGATTCAATTATTTCCACAGTTGGTTCAAATGCGCATTCGCCCATACAACCAACTTTTACAATTTCAACGTTTTCTAAATTTAAATCTTTGATTTCATTCACGAAGGTTTCATAAACCGGAGTTGCACCCGCTGCAATTCCACATGTTCCATAACCAACTTGAATTCTTACGCCTCTAGTCACGCCGTCCATATACATTTTCTTATGTGACTTTTCACGTAAAGCCTTTAATTCTTCAAGCGTCTTCATAATATCCTCCTAAATTATTTTTCACTACTAAGTTTTTTAAGTACTTTTTTAACTAGTTGTACTGATCCGTTAGCATAAACTTCTTCATTTACTGTAAATACTGGTGCTAAACCACAAGCGCCAATGCATCTTGTAGCTTCTAGGGTATATTTTCCGTCTTTTGATGTGTCTCCTACTCCGATGTTTAAATCGTGAGAGAAAGCATCTAATAACCCTTGAGCACCTTTAACATAACAAGCTGTACCTAAACATACACTTATAACAGTATCTCCTTTTGGTTCAATTGAGAAATGACCATAGAAAGTCACTACGCCATTTATTTTTGCAATACTTACATCTAGTTCATTTGAGATGATTTTTTGTATTGGAAGTGGAATACACCCAAAGATTTTTTGTGCAGCATGTAATGTAGGCATAAGTGGTCCCGGCTCTTTTAAGTTTTTTGCCATCTCTGCCTTAAGCTTATTAATCTTTTCTTCAGTAAAATCAATTTTAGCTCGCATTTCATAATCTCCTTTCTTTATATATTACTAATTTTGCATTTGTATTATAACATTTAAAATTGCGAAATCCTATGAAAAAATGAAATGTAAAGCGTTTTCAAAAGGCCTTCAATAAGTATTTCTTATAACGTTATAAATAATACTGATAACGGGAATAAAAAAACCACTACTAAAAGTGGTTTTAAAATTGTTATATATACCCCTTGTTGTTTTAAACATATGCCCATATATGGCCGTTAAATCTTTATTATTTTTTCTTTAAAATAACCACCCAAACTACGTTTGAAACTATCAATAAAAACGATAAAATTCCACCTAATATATAGCCTTTAAATTCATCTATAAAACCGCCTTCATTACTCGTTGAAGGTTCGTCCATGTGTACGTAATCAACAGGCCTATCGACCACTCTGATTTCTAAGTCTTTGTTGTACTCATCGCCAAATCCATTTGTGAGATTTAACTTCAAATGATATACACCCGGTGTGCCTGCATTTCTTGTATACGAATCATATTTAACCGTTACATAGTAATTAACATCACTTTCTAATTCATTGGTATTTATTAATAACTGAGTAAAAGCAGGTAAATCTAAAACAGTATCTGAATAAGTTTGAATAATTGACGAATTAAAATATAAAATGGGTCCTATTTCATCTACAACACTAATAATTATTGAACACATCGCTTTATTACCACTTGAATCCGTAACTGAAAATGTCATTTCATAGTTTCCTAGAGTTGCTGAACTAGAAGAATATGTATCGGTTTCTAATATAAGTTCTAAATTAGCTAAACTATCATAATTATCTGTATATTCTATATTAGATACTATTTCAGCTTCTGTTATTAATTCATCATAACCTATAGATACTGATGTAATACCCGATATTATTGGAAACTCGTCATCAATCACTTCTACTTGTTGAATATAGTTTTGAGTATTCCCGCTTGAATCTGTAACTTCAAATTCTAAGTTATAAGTACCTATTGTACTTGAATTTTCTGAATAATTATCACTTATCATAATTATCTGATTAGAAATATCTCCGTCATAATTATCACTAGCTGACAACATTTCTAAAATATCGGTTGCTGAATAACTATTAGGAAATACAGCTTGCAGTGTATCCAACTCAGAAAAAACTGGTTTCAGCGCATCAACTACTTCTATCTCTACTATAACTTGAGATGTATTACTCGAAGTGTCTGACACTTCGAAAACACATGAGTATAAGCCTAATATGCCCATATTTGCCGTATATCCATCTGAAATCAAAGTTATACTACTTGTTACATCTCCATCTACTGAATCATAGGCCGTCAAAGCTGATTGAATTTCAGCTATAGTAATAGGTGAATCAAAATACGAAATGATTGAACCAGAATTTTGGAAGTATGGTGCTGAAGTATCTAAAATTTCACCTTCTATATACGGTTCAAATCCAGTAAATATCTCCCCTTCTTCTAGTTGTATTTCATGAGCACTTCCTTCAGCAAAATATAAATGACCATCTTCAAACGTCATACTCATATAATTTGTACTTGATGTAGTCGTAAAAGTATAGTAAAACCAATCTCCATCCGAACTAGATAACATATCAGGAGATATTTCTAAAAAATCTTCTGCATCACTATTATCATATAACACAACCTCGATGACTGTAAACTGTGATTCACAATAACCAATGGGTAAAGTTAATGTGTATGTAGTATATGGCTTTACTAAAAAATTTTCTATAGTAGTGTAATATAACGGCGTTTCATAATAAAAATTATCCTCTGATAAATAGTTTTTTCCACCAGGTAAATAATGAGGTGAGTAAGCCATTATATTTATAACACTAAAAAACATTCCTGAAATAATCATAAAGCAAAATATAGCAATTTTCTTTTTCATATTTATCCTCTCTTTCTAGAAACAATATTACTCATGAAATCGTGATATTCTTTTTTTTAGCAAATATATGAGTGATAAAAAATAATAATTTTGATATCAATGATATAATATAAGTGAGGTGATTAATAATGTTTGACGTAAAATTAAACAACGGATATAAAATGCCTATTGTAGGTTTAGGTACATTTAGAAGTAAACCACAAGATGCATATACAGCTGTAAAAACAGCGCTAGAAAATGGATATACTCATATAGATACTGCGGCCATTTATGCTAACGAAGATGCCGTTGGTAATGCTATTAGAGATTCTAAAATTAGTAGAGAAAAACTATTTATTACAACAAAAGTATGGAATTCTGATCAAGGTTATGACAATACAATAAAAGCATTCAATCTTTCATTAAAAAAACTAGGCCTTGAATACGTAGACTTATATTTAATTCACTGGTTTAAAGGTTATGAAGAAGCTTTGGATACCTATAAGGCTTTAGAATATCTTTACAAAGAAGGTAAGGTTAAAGCTATTGGTGTATGTAACTATAGTATTCATCACTTACAATATCTTTTAGATAAGACAGAAATAAAACCTATGGTTAATCAAGTAGAAACACATATTTATCTCCAAAATCATTTTTTACAAGAATTTTGTATTAATAACGGTATTCAATTAGAAGCTTATGCGCCTCTAATGAGTGCTCATATTAAAGAATTATTAGAAAATGAAACAATGATCAAAATTGCCAAAAAACACAAAAAATCTGTAGCTCAAATTGCTATTAAATGGTTATCTGAAAGAAATATCGTTGTTATACCAAAAAGTATTACTCCATCAAGAATTATTCAAAACATAGATATTTTTGATTTCAGTTTAGATAAAGATGATATGACAAATATCAGAAAATTAAATCAAGGAAGAAAATTCTTTCCTGAATTTGATAATATTGATTTCTAAT